>ERZ1673777.4-NODE-4-length-177479-cov-15.773018_pt1 | contig 177479 bp, 186 predicted proteins | sample MGYA00580138_ERZ1673777 | MGnify/ENA primary metagenome ERZ1673777 (study PRJEB41219, sample SAMN04549618) | soil metagenome | isolation source: soil | place: USA: South Carolina, Cape Romain NWR | collected 2009-05-18 ... | reverse complement strand
GGTAGTAACCTTTTAGTAACAGTCTTAATTGAACAAGTCAATATAATTTTAGTTTCAAACGCTTGGAATAACGGATTGACCCCCTAATTTTGGACACATCCTATCTTATTTTAGGTTATTCTTAAAATTTCTCATTTTTTCTTGGCAAGAAAGATCAAATCCCTCTTGCCTTATACTCGAATTTCTTTAATTATTAACGCTTCCGTTTGCGCTTTTTTGTAAAATTCATGCGGCGGAAGATCGAGAATGCTTGAATGAATCCTCCGTTCGTTATAAAATCGCATATACTCCACCACAGCTTGATAAGCCTCTTCATAGCGATCAAACACCATTCTCCCTAGACATTCCTCTTTTTGATTGTCCAATGAACACCGGAGCGGCACTTCGTACAGTTGCTTGTTCAAGATGATCGCACCCCTCGCGAATTTTTACATAACGCGCATTATAGATCATCCTACAGTCATATGGGTCATACCAGTAATCGCCCCTTCATTCATCGAATACACTTGGTGACATAATGACTGTATGTCCACCTTGTTGTGAGACGTCAATAAAATCGTGCAGCCCCTTTTGTTTTCTTCCCTGATAATCTCATACACCTTGTCTACAGATTTTTCATCCAGGCCATTCATTGGTTCATCGAGCAATATAAGTTGCGGCTTCTCCATAATGCACTGCGCGATGGCCAGTCTTTGTCTCATTCCGAGAGAATACGCCTTCACCGGCCTTTTATCATGCGGATCCAATCCCACTCTCTCGATCGCCTCTTTCACCTCACTCTCTCCGATTTTTTTCTGAATCATGGCTAAAAAATTTAAATTATCGAATCCTGAGTATTGTTCAAGGAAACCTGGTTTTTCCAACAAAACTGCGATATCGCTCGGAAACGATACGTCTTTATGCAACGTCTGGCCAAATACTGCTACCGTGCCGCTGGACGGCTTCACAAGTCCGCTTATGACTCGGAATAACATCGTTTTCCCAGATCCGTTCGGCCCGACGAATCCATAAATCTTTCCTCTCTCCAACTCTAAGTTGATATTGCGCAAAACTTCTCTCCCTTTTATCGTTTTTGAAACATTGGACAAGACGATCGCATTCATATCGCAAACCTCCTAGATATAATCCGCGTTCTTCACTCTCTTTATCGTCAGATACCCGAACACACCGATCAACAAGAGCTCCACGAACAGAGCCGACCACAACATAGGGCCGCCCCGCAAGAGATCCACCATGCTGTAGTACAAAGGAACAAAAGCCATCGGCCTCTTTACGCCTACAAAAAACAAAGCGAGAATGATGGCATTCGCCAGGTGATTCGTCGCATGCACCTTCAACAACATCCACACGCTGGCATGCCAATACAAATTCACTGCGATGCAAACGAACATGAGCACTAGTGAACGGTCAAACGAAAAAGCCATATGCGACACACAGAGACCGAAAACGCTGGCGATCAAAAACGCCGCCAACACATACACCAATGTAAACAGAACGCCAACCAGCAGCCTGGCCATCGTGTACGACGTCGTATCCCGCAACAAGATCCATAGTTTATATTCAAAAGATTTATCTCTTGTTTTCCAAATGATTTGGAGCAACACGACATATCCGAAACAAAACATCAACCAATACATCCAATTCGACATCGTCACCGATCCAAATAAACGAACGAGCGACTCGGATAGGTGTTTGGAAGAAAACGCCTCTGATCGGATAGACATCATCGTTCCTAACAACGGAAATAGGATGCATGTGATCCATACCCTTTTCAAGTCAACCTTGATGAGTGTGAACTCCAAAGACATCGGTTTCATAAGAGATCATCCTGAACATAATAATTTTTGTAGTTTGACGAAAAACGAACTATATTGATCAACATCATGATGATCAAGGCTAAAAAAATCATTGTCCAAACTGGAGACACTCTTTCACTTATGTAGAATACGTAAGGAATCACCCGGGCAGTGAACATATCCAATATGGCCAGCGTCATGACCGTCATGACGCTGAGAAAGCGTTTCGTCCAAAGATCCGTTAGTGCCACAAAAATCAATCCGAATATGGTGGTGACAAAAAAGTACATGAAGAGAAAATAAAGGAATGAACTTTTGTCATCACTGTGTGGCACATATAAAAAAACAGCATGGTAGTGCTTCATGTTTGGATATACCACATATTTCACAAACGCTGTACATAATCCGCCTACTACGGCAACAACGAGAGACACAAGCCCCGCGAAAACGATGACCAATAGCGCTTTATGCATCCCGATCTGTCCCCGAGTGCGGTATCTTCTTAGCACAATCCAAATATTGGTTTGAAGCGTTGAACCTAAAAGAAATAAAAAAGCAGGCAGATGAAAAAATTCATACCGATAGAGCAAGACAAAATCTTTTAGGCTATGCCACTTCGCAATAGTGCTCGATCCCCATGGAAGGACGGCTGCGATCATCAACAAGGCCATAACCCCAAGAACCGTTTTGATGACGGTTCGATGCAGCTGCACATCTTGCCAGACAAAATCGAAGTTCTGTTTACAGAACATCCTCATTCTTCTTCACTCCATACCAAAATACCCCTAAGGCCATCATGAATTGGAGAGCGAACACGATGACGATTTTATGATAAGACAGTCCTTCTACTGGTTGTGACGGAACTAAGAAATTAAATGGGTCCCAGCCCAACTTGTTCGTGATCGTCAACACCGCCCAACAAACCATATAAATGATTTGCGGCAACAACGTGATCAAATATCGATTCTTCATCACTAACGAAAACGCCAAACCAAGGCAAACATAACCGCCGGCAAATAGCCCCCCGATCACGTAATAAACGAATATGTACCAGTAAGGCGAGATCGCAAGCAAAGACGAAAAGAGCGTTTTCTTTTCCCCCTCAAATGAATTATCCGGCAACTGCAGCGTCCCATCCATGAGTTGCCTGTATGCATGCGAAAAACTCGAATAATCCCAATGGTTGGTCAAAAGGTTCACAAGCACAACCCCAAGAAGAAGAGGAAGAAGAAATAAGAAAAACGCGCTGATATAGGCAAACAAAAATTTCCTCCGGTAATATACGCCTCTACCCATTCGCGTTAATTGGTAATGAAGATTTCCGCTGCTTTGGTCTCGATAAATCGAATCCGCTAATGGGATCGATAACAATAATGGAAAAAGGAAGTAGTATAAGGCTGAAAGCACGTTAAAACTATAGCCTCCTAGACCAATCCATGCGAAGTGGGGCGATGTCAAGGCGAGAACATTCTGATTGTGATGATAGATTCGTTGGAGCAACTTCACATATTCGTTGTATTCTTTCACCCCCGTCACGACGGCGCCAATGACGAGCAACAGCAGGCACGCTGCGCCGATGTAAAAATTCTTGTTCTTGACCATTTTTAATAACTCTGCATACATGCTATCCTCTCCTATATCTTTTGGGGCTGATCCCCTTCGCCACCTTCGTGGCGAAGGGGAATAGCTCGACGAAGGAAACGGCTCTCTCTCCAAAATGCAGTTGATCATATCCGCTTGAGCCGATCACTTATCAGGATAGAATTTACCCGCAATATCAACAGTGACATAAGTGAAGGATGCATTTTTCCGCAACTAATGAAACTTTTTTACCAACAGCACTTTGATCTACAGTAAAATAGCGAGTGTCATTATCCGTTACATTCAGCGCGGTTGGCGACACTTTCGTCGAGCCTTGCTGAATCCACATATTCGCTTTATATCCTTGTCCAACGACCGAATTTTCCACTTTGCTTTGGCTGTTCGTCGCTTTATTTGCGCTCGCTAATTCCGTGTCAGCTCCAAATCATGGAAGGCTATTTGGGCAAAGAGGTGGCCTCCATGGTCAACGTGTGCCGACAAACCGTTTCCCATTATGTGTCGCTGTTCAACGAAGGCGGTCTGGAGATCTTGCTTCATCAGGATTTCGCCCCCGGGCGGGAGCCGTTTCTCACCGAAGAACAGCAGGAAGAGATCAAACAGCTTGTGTTGACCACCACTCCCGTGGAACTGGGCTGGGACGTCGCTTCGGCGTGGAACACCAAACTCCTGCAATCCGATGTCGAAAAGCACTTCGGTGTTTGCATTTCCCGCGAAGCGTTGCGAAAACTCCTGCACCGCAAAGGGCTGTCGTGGACACGGCCGGCCTACACATTGGCGAAAGGCGATCCGGATCGACAAAAGAATTTTGAGAAACAGATCGACTTCCTAAAAAAACTTAATGGATCCTGATTCGGTCTTGTTGTACCTTGATGAAACACATATCCGCTCTTACCATGTCTTGCGGTCCACATGGTTGGAAGTCGGCCGCCAAAAACAAGTGCCGACGTTCGGCCATCATGCCCACGTATCGCTGTTTGGCGCGGTCAACATCCACGATGGCGAAACGGTGCTTCATCAAACGACCGCTGCCAATGCCACGACGTTCTTGGATTTCTTGAGAATGCTCAAAGAGCGCTATCCGGACCGTCTCATGGTCTTGGTGTCGGATAACGCCCGCATTCACCATGCCAAAATGGTCAAGGAGTTTTTGCGGGAAGAAGGGCAGTGTTTTCACTTTATTTACCTTCCTCCCTATTCGCCACAGCTGAACCCGATCGAACGCTTATGGAAATGGCTGAAAGATACGGTGATTGCCAATGTATTTCACAAGGACCGCAACGATATCATTCAAGCCATTACTCGGTTTGTCAACTACATCCACGAACGTCCGGAGGAAGTGCTGCAGCACTTAGGGTGTGCAGGATGACTGAGAAGTTAACTCTTCATGTTGCATGTATATATTATTTGTAATCATCATATAATAAATGGTATATTTTGTAAATACATAATTTATATTTTATATAACAAAAATTATGAATTATTTAATTTTATAAACTCCTACTACTTCATCATCGTCATCAATCAACTTATAGTTGGGATAACCGTTGATTAAATCAATACCAACACTTCAGCAGCAACGTTCCATATCACGTGATGGGTTAGAACCTGCTTTTATGTAGAGTATAACTGCATTTAATAAGTCTGGAGGAACGCTTATGACGTTGTCATATGCTTCGTAGACCAATTTCTTCCCTCCAAATAACAGTCTTGAAGCATCTTTTGCTTGGACATCTGCCTCCGAAAGGAGTATCATTAACGAACGTTGTACCAACTCCCTCACTCGGATATCATGAATTTTTTCATTTACCAAGAAAACCATTCTAAATTTTTCGTGATCCGAAGTGGAGCGAAATGTCGTATAAATAAAATTCGGCATGATATCGTATTGCTCACATCTCTTTACAGCATCAGCAACCGACAACCCTCCGTCAATATCGAGCGCAAAAACCTGTGGACTGATCCAATAAGCATTTTTTCTAATCCCATCTTTAAATTAAAAACAGTAGGCGCAAAACTTTTTTCATTTGGAATGACAACAACCTTCGCAAGTTCTTGCATCGTTACTTCTATCGGCAAATTAGCAATAAGAATACTTTGTGCAAAATTGCTTAATAACTCTGTTCTCCATAAATTTTGCACATTTATTTTCTATGATGATATTAGCATTTAGTTTGTTTATGGAGGGAAATACATGAAGAAATTATTGTTTGGAACCATTTTAGCGGGAGTTGTTGCTATTGGTGCAGCCTGCTCAAATAATGCTTCTCAGAGTTCTATGCAAGGACACGATATGTCAAACATGAGTACCAAAGAGGAAAAAACACCCAAAACCTCTGAAGTCAATGAGCAGCTGCCTTTAGCAACAAGTACACAAGTTTTATCAAGTAAAGAGATTAATCTTACTGCTAAGGAAGCATTATTACAAATAAATGATAAAGTGAAATTTCCGGTCTACACGTATAATGGATCTGTTCCCGGAGCGCAAATCCGTATTAAACAAGGGGATCGAGTAAAAATCTATTTTAAAAATGAATTACCAGAACCGACGACAATTCATTGGCACGGCTACCCTGTTCCGAATAGTCAAGATGGCGTTCCGGGTGTCACGATGGACGCAATTAAACCGGGGGAAACCTTTACGTATGAATTTACTGCAACCGTACCGGGAACATATTTTTATCATTCCCATCAAGAAAGCGCGAAACAAGTGGACAAGGGACTATACGGCACATTAATCGTAGAACCTAAGAATGAGGAAAAAGTAGATCGAGATTATACACTCGTGTTAGACGAATGGATGAGCAATCCAGATGAAGGAAATATGGATATGAGTGGAATGGATCATAGTAATATGGGACATGGAAATAGCTCGGATAACCAACATATGGATATGAGCAGCATGGGCCATGATATGAGTATGTATGATATTTTCACGATTAACGGGAAAAGCGGTTCCGCTGTCAAACCTTTAAAAGTGAAGAAAGGCGAAAAGGTGCGGCTTCGCCTTATAAACGCAGGATACATGTCCCACAAACTCCACCTGCATGGTCATGAGTTTAAAATTGTCGCAACAGACGGGCAGCCGTTAAAAGATCCGCAGCCAATCAAAGACGAACTTTTAAATATTGCTCCGGGTGAACGTTATGATATTGAATTTATCGCCAATAATCCGGGGGAATGGCTATTAGAATGCCATGGTGATATGGAAGGTACCGATGGCATGAAAGTGAAAATTCAATACGAAGACCAGACAAACAATACGGACAAAGCAAATGCAAAAGAAGACCTCCCTATCGTTGATATGACAAAATACGGAAAACATGAATTAGGTCAATTTACATTAGATCAAAAATATGATGTAGAGTACACAATGGATTTAGGAACAGCGATGGGCAAAGATGGCATGATCTTCACGATTAATGGGAAAACATATCCTGAAACAGCACCTGTAAATGTTAAGAAAGGAGATCTAGTAAAAGTAAAATTGGTGAACAATTCACCGAAAGATTTACATCCTATGCATTTACACGGACACTTCTTCCAAGTATTAAGTAAAAATGGTAAGCCAATTACAGGTTCTCCATTGATTAAGGATACCTTGAATTTAAAACCGGGGGAAGAATATGTAGTCGCATTTAAAGCGGATAATCCGGGAAATTGGATGTTCCATTGCCATGACTTGCACCACGCTTCGGCCGGAATGGTCACAGAAGTAAAATATAAAGATTACAAATCTGACTATACACCAGATCCTAACGACATAACTAATAAAGGTGAATAATGACTTATCGTAGTAAGTAAAAAGGCTGACTTCAAAAGGTCGATTTAGCAACCTTTTGAGGCAGCCTCTTATTTCTTGTAATGAGATGATATACTTTTCGTTACAAAAGTAGTAAATCGCATTTCCTGTGCTCAATATAACGAAAAAGACTGGATTTTACTATAACTTTTTGGATAGCTGCTCAAATTCGTCTAAATTGATCTCTCCTTTGGCTAATCGTATTTTTAATATTTCCATTGGAGATAACTCTTCTTTGCGGTCATTGATAAAACGATGTAAGAGATAAAAACCAATGGCGATTAATACAATCCAGAATAACATCATCCCGATCATCATAGCCCAACCTCCAAACATCGTATGAAAAATCCCCATTTCACTTTCCCCTTTTCTAACTTTAGAACCAATAAGTGATAGTGTCTAATATGCCAAGTAAGATCATCATGATTCCAGCTGCTTTCTGAACGAAACTTCCTGCTTGTCTCCCTTTTTTCATTAGAGTGCCGCTAAATCCTAAGTACCAAAGGATGAGGATGAATAAAATAACAGGTACAGAGGTTCCGACGGCAAAGACACCCGGTAATAACACTCCATAAGACGTTGAGTATACCAAAGGCATTAGAGTAACAAAAAATAGAACAAACATGGTTGGACAGAAAGCTAATGAAAAGCCAAAACCCATTAAAAAGGAGCCTATTTTTCCTTTCTTTAAAAATCTCTCAGGGATTTTGAACAAGGTTACGTTCCAATACATTTTAAAAAGCCCTAACAAGTATAGGCCTACAAGAATGAGAATAGGACCGATCAGCTTTCTTAACCACGGAAAATACAATGTTAGTGTACTTTGCATCTCTTTTCCCATAAACCAGACAATCAAACCTAAACCGGAAAAAGCAATGATTTTACCCAAAATAAATAGGAACAACTCTTTCCACGCAATCCCTTTTTGCAAGGACTGATTACTGTACAATGTGATCGCTCCCAAGTTGCCAGTAAGCTGACATGGAGCCACCGCTCCTACTATACCAAGAATAAAAGCTGACAAAATGGGAATAGCTGTCGTGCTATTTGCAATATTGAGAAATGGTTGGCTTAGAAGGTTACTTATTTGACTCAGGAACGAATACATCCTTCTTCTCACCTTCTTCTCTATCTGATGTCTATATTGTAGCAATAAATTTTGCAGAAACTATGGGGTGGTATATTTTAAGCAAGTAAAAAGACATACCCTCGCATGTCTTTTATTAAAAAAAATTCCCTTTCGATGCTAGTCTTGCCCAGCTTTCACCGTTATTTTTGGTCATGAAAATATCCCCGTTCATGGTAGCGATCACAATTTCCTTCTCATTTTTCGGATTAGAGGTCATATACATGATATGATCTTTTTCATCGAGTGCAGGAACAGAAAGAACTTCCTCTTGTTTTGAGTCTAATGATTGTTTGATAAGTACAGGCTTATTATTCTCTACAGCAGCAAATAAAATAGATTTTTCTTGGAACACAAAAGTCGTCGTATTGATCTTTCGAGTAAACCGTTCAAACGTATTCCCATTATCTTTGGAGACGAAAATTCCTTCAGGCGTACTAATTCCGACCATATTTTCGTCCGTTGGGTGGGCAGCAATCGTTCCTGCAACAGTTTGCGGCAGGCCGTTTAATTGACTTTGCAACCACGTTTTGCCGTCGTCTTTACTGTAGAATAATCCTTGTCCGATCGTTTTATTTGCTTCTTGGTTCACGACATAAATCGTATGACTTTTATAGCCAACTGTCATATAATGGAAATCAGATTCTTTATAAAATCCTAGATTCATCAACGTTTGTCCATTATCCAAACTTTTCACAAGACCAAGAGGATTTCCTAAAGATGAACCTTCTTCTGGGTGTCCCGATGCATAAAATCCATCGTCTGTTGCAGAAAAGCCCATATAATCATGTTTATTGGAAGTCGTTTCATACCACTTATTATTTTGGTAAACGAGTAAACCTTCATGTGTAGCAAAGTAAATCGCATTTTGGTTGTCTGCATAACCGATTCCATGTAAATGTTCGAACTTTCCTTCTTTCTTTTCTTTAAAGAAAGGATTATTTGTAACAGATACGTTCGATTTTGCTTGTTCTTTGCTATTGATAAAGGCCTGTTTTTTTTCATTGGATGATGAACAAGCGCTTAGAAGAAGAATAGCCGATGTAATCATCACAGCTTTCGCCATTTTTTTCATTGCTGATCCCCCTTTTTGTATATGAAGTAGATGTAGTACATTTTATAGCAGAAATATTTGCAGAATTTATGGAGTTTGTTTCTCTGGATATATATGATATTTGCCACTCTTTACAAATCCCTTTCAATTTTGTTGATTTGAACCTTTTTTCGATTGATTTTCTTCCAAGTAAATAAGAATAAAAAAACAGACAAAAATGTTAATATTACTTTCCCTTGCCATGTCCAATTCATTAATTGATAAACCGAATAGGCTTCTAAAAGTAAGGCAGGTATCTTCCCTATTGAGCTGGCAATCATAAAGATAAGCAAGGAGGTTTTTCCGATCGCTGCAACAAAGGTCACTGCTCCTGATGGAACAAAAGGGAGAAGCCGCAAAGATAGAACAAGAAAAAAGGCTTCTAACCCTTTTGCATCAAGCAAACGTCTGACTTTCGGGTGAGAAAATAGCTTGGATTCAGAAAGCTTCTTGAAGCCTTTACGATATAAAAGAAAGGAGATAATTGCTCCAATTGCTTCCCCTGCAAAAGATAAAAAAGTGCCTTTCCAAAATCCGAACACAGCCAAATTGGCAGCTGTGAGAAAAACGCTTGGAACAAGCCCTAAAATACTGATCATAATATTTATAGCGATACTAATGAGGTAAGCAACATTTTCATATGTGTTGAATAGTGTAATGATTTGCTCTTTCATCCTCTTCTTACCTTATGCCTCCCATTTATATCCTACGCCCCAAACGGTTTATAGGCGAAAGATAAAGATAAAGATCAAGTAAATCTAACATTCGTTTTTCATCGTCAACCAGTAAAATCGTGTACATGCTCATCCCTCCGGCAATGTAATAATCATGTTTGTTCCTTTTCCATATTCACTTGCGGCGTAAATCGAGCCTCCGTGCGCTTCCACAATTTTCTTGGCGATGGCCAGCCCCAGTCCTGTTCCGCCGCTGGTTCTTGATCTTGATTTATCCACTCGGTAAAAACGTTCAAAAATATGCGGCAAATCCTCTTCAGGGATCCCTCTGCCTGCGTCTGAAACAATAATCACAATGTTGTTTTTCTTCGCTCTTGCATCAATAGAGACGGTAGAACCTTGATCCGCATATTTTAAAGCATTGTCTAACAAATTTATCATCACTTGCTCAAAACGTTTTTGGTCTATATGGACAGTTATGTTTTTTTCGCATTGATATACCAAAGACATTTTTTTAGCTTGAAACGCGATTGCAGGTTTTTATCTTCCACCGTATTTACAAGCTTTCAAAAATAAGCACCCCAAGGTCAACTTGTTGCTTCAACAAGGGATTTGTAAAGATTTATTGAAAGGAATAAAAGAGGGTAAATATGATTTAGCCATCATACTTGCTCAAAAACAAGAAGACCCTGACTTAAATTTTATCACAATAAAAGAGGAGCAATTGGTTTTAGTTGCGAAACCAGATCACCATTTGGTTCAATTCAGCAATGTAAGCATAAAGGATTTAAGTGGTGAAAAGTTAATTATTACAGAGCAAAGATGTAGTTATCGTGAAATAATAGAAAATTTATATCGCAGTCATGCAATACGACTTGAATACTCTATTGAATTAGAAAGCATAGAAGCAATTAAACGTTGTGTATCATATGGTCTTGGAATCGCTTTTTTACCGTTAATGACTGTAGATGAAGAAATAAAAAAAGAAGAATTAGCTTATATTCCCCTTTCTTATCCAGAAATAAAAGTTTATTTGCAATTGGTTTACCATAAAAAGAAATGGATTTCACAATCAATGCAGCAATTGATAAACCTATTATTGGAGAGTTAATAATATATGTTTGTCTTTTAGACTATTAGGATTATGTGGTAGAAGCATATTTATCATTGTTTTTGGGCAAAAGCTTATTTCACTAATAGACAGCTTAGTTGAACAAGAAAGAAGAGTAAAAAGGTTTAAATGAAAATTTAAATAATTTAAAGAACCGTTGCTAAGGAGGTTTAAATTAATGGATTATAAAAAAGCATTACAACAATACATAGAGGCAACGAATACTCATGATTTCAATAATGTGAAAAAAGTATTACATGAAAATGCTATTTTTTGGTTTACAGATAAAACATGTACAACGATGCAAGAAATCCAAAACTATTTTGAAAATGCTTGGGACATCATTAAAGAAGAAGTTTATACCGCAAACAATGTACATTGGTTAACCGTTGACCAAAATTCTGCAACTTGTACTTATATATATCATTATGAAGGTTATCATAACGGAGAATTTGTTTCGGGGAGTGGTAGAGCTACTAATGTGTTCATTAAGAATGAGAAAGGAGAATGAAAATTAATACATGAACATTTAAGCAGTTTTTAATAAATATTACAGTTAATGCTGGACTAACGTCTACGATACTTGAATAAGGAATGCATATTTTATTCATTTTCCAAAGGGCTTTAAAAACGAAAAATCCCCTGTTTAATCAAAACATCAGGGGATTTTTCATGTATATCTACATTTGAAAAATCCTAAAGCACTACAGTACATCGAATAAGATAACATAAAAGGTAGGAACATATTAAACATAACTAATATGTGCTTATCTTTGTTTTTGGCAAGTAAAAAATGCATGAAATGGCAATTAAAAATGCCGTTTCATTGCTTTAATGATCGCAGAAACAATGTAATCCGCGATGTTCGCTCCAGGCATCCAATCTTTGATAAACTCCTTCGATTCCTCTTTCGGTTCAATGGTGATCTGTGTGAATCCACTCTGTTGTAACATGGATTCCAACTCTCCAATCGATGCTGCTCCTGATACACAGCCCGAATACAAGACATCCATATTGTTTTTGATTTCCGATGGAAGTTCTGCTGTCGCCACAACGTCGGAAATGACAAGGCGCCCTCCTGGTTTTAGCACACGATAGGCTTCCTTGAACACTTGGGGCTTATCTGGGGAAAGGTTAATGACGCAATTGGAAATAATGACATCGACCGAACCATCTGCCACCGGTAAATATTCGATTTCTCCTAACCGAAATTCCGTATTGGTAAAGCCGCCCTTGGCAGCATTGTTGCGTGCTTTGCTGATCATTTCTGGCGTCATATCCACACCAATGACGCGCCCGGTTTCTCCGACCTGACGAGCAGCCAAAAAGCAATCAAAACCGGCACCGCAACCAAGATCCAACACCACTTCTCCGGGTTTCAATTCCGCAATTGCTAGCGGGTTGCCGCAACCAAGTCCAAGATTGGCTCCTTCTGGCACGGCAGATAATTCCTCATCCGAGTACCCTAGTTTTGCCGATACCTCATTCGGTGTACCACAACATCCGGAAGAAGCTGAACAACAGCTGCCAGAATTTACTTCCTGCAGCGCGATTTTCTTATAGCGGCTACGGACATTTTGCCGGATTTGATCGTTATTAACGTGATTCATAAGTTATCACTCCTTAAATGATATAGAATAAAAATCCTGATAACGTTGCCATCGTCATAACAGAACCTACAAACGCAAAGACCAGCTTCTTTTGAAAGATACTGTGTAATAATGTGATCTCCGGTAAGCTTGCACCTGCTGAGCTAATCATCAGCGCCATGACTGGTCCCAATGCCATGCCCTTTGCAATCAACATTTGCGAAATGGGAATCATTGTGGAAAGACGGATGTACAAAGGAATTCCGATGATTGCTGCAAGTGGAACAAGCCACCACTTATCACCCCCCCATATAGGTTGAAATCCATTCTGCCGGTACAGTACCATGAATAATGGTTCCAATGCCTGCACCTAAAAGCAAATATGGATAAACCGTTTTCATTAAGTGAAAGGTCTCCTGTAAAGATTCTCTCATGTTTCGTCTCTTTCCGATCTCTACTTCTCCTTTCACCATTACTTGCTTTATTTGATTTTCAAATCCGAGTTTTTCAAGCGTGAAACCAATCAGTATGGATAAAATGGTGGTGATAATGGTATAAGAAATCGCCACTTTTACTCCGAGTATTGCAGCCATGAGTGTCAATATGGTTGGATCGAGCACAGGAGATGCAAAGAGAAAAATCATCACAATACCAAAACGGACTTTCTGATTTAAAAGTGAAACGACAACCGGAATCGTAGAACAGGAGCAAAACGGTGTCACAAAGGCAAACGCGACAGCAACCAATGCTCCCAATAACGGATGGTGCTTTGTTAACAAACTTTGCATTTTATCATAAGGAATATATCCTTCTAGAAAGTTAATGACGAACGAAATAGCCAAAAACAAAAGAGTTAATTCTAACGCAATAGAAAGAAAATCTTGAAGAATCGCTATGCTCATTTATTATTTTATTTGTAAAATGCAAATATCTGTTTAACGAATAGGCAAGCCTGAATACGCTTGCCTCAAAATAACGGTTTACAACAAACACTCGATTTTGCCATGCACTCATTCAACAATTTAATCGAACGAATCACTGTTTCTTTCTCAAATTCCGTCATATGCGAAAACACTTCTTCTAAATATCGATTTATTTCTCGATCAATGGTTGTTGCGATAAACTTTCCCTCGGTGGTTAACGATAACGTATATACCCTTCGATCTTCCGGAAGTGGCGTTTTTTTTACTAATCCCTTTTTCACTAAATTTTGAATCTGTCTGCTGAACGTGGTAATATCCATTCCCAATACTTCAGCCACTTGTTGCATGGAAGGAGATTCTCTTTTGTCAATTTCATAAAGAATATGGCTTTGAACAAGAGAAATATCTACAGCATCAATAGAACAGCAATTTTTATTCAACAATCCGAAACGACGTGTCATCACTTGAAACAACTCTCTAATGTTTTCCATTTTTTCACCTCTATATTATTTATATCACATTATTTGCAAATTACAACTATTTGTTTCGAAAAATAAAGAAAATTATCGCCCTTTGTTTTGCATGAAGCATTATATCAACTTAAATAAAATCAGCCGAGAAGATTCTTCTCGGCTGTCATTCAGTCTTTATTCGCCTGTTTCAGCAAATTTTTTGATGCGCGCGCCGATTTCATCGCGGATGCGACGGAATACAGCTAATTTTTCCTCTTCCGTTCCTTCCGCCTTTGCCGGATCATCAAATCCCCAGTGTACGCGTTTCACATTTGGCGGGGTTACCGGGCAATGGTCTGCTGCATGACCACATAATGTTACAACCAAATCCGCTTTATTTAAAATTTCCGGATCAATGACATCCGATGTCTGGTTGGAAATGTCAACCCCTGCTTCTTTCATGACTTTTACCGCGTTTGGATTTAGTCCATGCGCTTCAATACCGGCGCTGTACACTTCCCACTCGTCGCCAAGATATTTTTTTGCCCATCCTTCTGCCATTTGGCTGCGGCAAGAGTTACCTGTGCATAAGAAGTAAATGATCTTTTTGTTTTTCATGTTTTATTCCACCTCTGTTGTTAGTATGATACTGATTCTGTTTTAAAGTATTTTCGTTGAAACCATAGTGCCACGTTGACTAACGCAATCATGACAGGCACTTCCACAAGTGGTCCAATGACTGCTGCAAATGCTGCACCAGAATGGATCCCAAACACGCCAACAGCTACGGCAATCGCTAACTCAAAGTTATTACTGCCAGCTGTAAAGGCGAGTGTGGTGGTGACAGGGTAGCTCGCTCCAAATTTCTTCCCCATGAAGAAGGAAACGAAAAACATCAACACAAAGTAAATCAACAATGGAATAGCAACTCTCACTACATCCAACGGCAAACTTACGATAGCGTCTCCTTTTAAAGAGAACATGACGATAATCGTAAACAATAAAGAAATCAATGTAATCGGGCTGATTTTTGGAATGAATACTTTTTCATACCATTGTCTGCCCTTTGCTTTTACCAACAAAAAGCGCGTCACCATTCCGCCAAGAAACGGAATTCCTAAGTAAATGAACACCGACTTGGCGACTTCCATCATTGTAATATGAACGACAGCACCTTCTAGTCCTAACCATTCTGGAATGATTGTCACAAACACATACGCATAAACAGAGTAAAATAGCACTTGGAATACAGAGTTAAACGCCACCAATCCAGCTGCGTACTCTCTATCTCCATTCGCTAAATCATTCCAGACAATCACCATAGCAATACAACGTGCCAGACCGATTAGAATGAGTCCGACCATGTATTCCGGTTTATCCGGCAAGAATACGATCGCCAACAAAAACATAAGAATCGGTCCAATAATCCAGTTTTGTACGAGCGATAACACTAATACTTTCACATTTTTAAAGACGCGTCCCATCTCCTCGTAGCGAACTTTTGCTAACGGAGGATACATCATTAAAATTAAGCCAATGGCAATTGGAATCGATGTCGTTCCTACCTGTAAACTGTTTATTGCATCTACAAAACCCGGAAAGACGAATCCTAAGCCAATTCCTGCTGCCATAGCAAGGAAAATCCAAAGCGTTAAGTATCGATCCAAGAACGATAGACGTTTTTTCTCCGTATTATTCATTTTTCCCTCCTCATGTAATTATTAGGTTAACAACCGCAACGGAGCGCAGGGTTGTTTTCCTCAATCTTACGAATATTTTCTGTTTGATCTGGAATATATTGCAGAATATCTTGGACAAAATCATATAACTCACTTTGTGGATTGAGGGAATAATAAATCCACTGCCCCCTCCTATCCTCTTTTACTAATCCTGCATCTTTTAACTTGCGAAGATGCTGACTAATCGCCGGCTGACTCATGTCAAACACCTCAAGAAGCTCACATACACAACATTCACGTTGTTTTAAAATTGCCATGATCGTTAAACGTGTTTTATCACCTAGCAACTTTAAAACGTGTGATGCTTTTTCTATTTCCACTACTGTTTTTTGCACAGGAACACCTCCTATTCTTGTATAATTATATAGCTATTTACTTATATATGAACGGAAATGAAATATGATACTCCTAAATCCCTTTATTAGCAATTTTGTTCCTCTCACACTAAATAACATCTTCATATCCACGACATGGATATGGTAGTGTAACCATACTTACCCTTCCCTTTAATAAATATATAACTATATACTTATATAAAACAAGAGAAAAAACGACTTTAACATAATCTTTACAATTCAAACGAAAGTATGAAGACGGAAGTAAACTTGTCTTATCTCCTCTCTCCTCCTCGTCATAAATTTCTTTTATTTGTTTCGATACATAAGTTCAATGAATAAATCGCAAAGATTTTATCCTTTAAAATTTACAAATATTCACCTGTTTTTTATGTTTTTCCGAAAGGCTAATTATCTTTTGATATGTAAAAACGCCTTAATATGAGCAGATCGAGCTTCTTTTATGAGACCAAGCAAACCGAACAATGAAATCCAATAGTTGAAAAGCCCATAATTAAATGAACCTCTTCACAAATAAAACTCTATCTTGATTTGGTCCGTCATAATCAGTATGTACAGAAACCCCATCTATTTCTTTATCTCCGCTTTTTTCGATGTTCCATTGGTCGCATTGCTTCTCATCGAGATTCTTTGGCCTGCCCCTAAAACAGCATATATTTGTGTCAGGCTCACTGGCTAGTTCCAAGTAGGGGCGTTGTTTAACTTGTTTTACAAATTCTTCTGCCCTTAAATAACCTTCATTTATTAGCTGGTCATAGCCCTTTAGTCCAATATGTTGAAGAGATAAATATAACTTCAAAATATCCGCATGGCGGGTGCCTTGAACATTTATTTCACCCAAATTTGTAAAATCTGTATCATTCATATATGGCGCTGAAATACGGAATTCCGTCTCCAGCAAGTCGCGGTTCTTAAATAAAACCATGGCACATGTCTTTGTCACATACATCCATTTTTGAGGGTTAAAAGTGATAGAATCTGCCTTTTCAATACCAGAAAGACGGGCGCGGTGCTTATCAGAAAAAACCAATGCCCCGCCATAGGCAGCATCCACATGCAACCATAGTCCATACTTCTTTGTTATTTCTGCAATGGATGAGATAGGGTCAATATTACCCGTCACCGTAGTTCCAGCCGTTGCCACAACTGCAAAAGGCCGTTTTCCTTCTTCAATCATTTTATTAATCTTTTTCTCTAAATCTGAAGTATCCATCTGAGAATTTTGATTAGTTTTAACCGCGATTACACTAAATGTTCCTAAACCAAGTAACATTGCAGCTTTATGCAGAGAAGTGTGGCTAGCTTCTGAAGCCAAGATCACTGGTTGTTCCGTTAACCCAGTTAATCCTTCCTCTTTAACTGAAAAGTAGTGATTACGCGCCACTGCAAGAGCTTGTAAGTTCGCAAGACTTCCGCCGCTTACCATTACTCCCCCACTCTGTTCATCGTAACCAAACATTCGGGCAATGTTCCGCAGCACTTGTACTTCCATTTGGGAAAATACAGGAGACATTTCAAGACTCAGCATGTTGTTATTAAGCATTGTTGTTACAAATTCACCCAAGCAGGAAATTAGAGTTGGTATAGAGTCCATATGTCCGATATAGTTAGGGGTTAGAGGATTCATTGAATTTCTTAAAATCTCCTTTAATTGTAGAAGAATATCTTCAGCTGGAATCCCTTGTACAGGAAACTCGCCAAACGTATAATTTTCCATTTGAGGTAAAGGCGGGCGTTGCTCTGAACTGGCAGAATTTTCTATAACTAAATCCATAAATGTTTTAATCAGGCTGGCAACTTCGTCTATATTTTGCCCACTTGGCTCAATAAACGCGTTATTAGGGAGAAAATCAAGATTCATCATTATCACCCTTATTTCAAGATCATTCATTAGCATTAGTTTGTGCAAATTAAAGGTATAGCATGCATGGAAGCGTTATGTATTATCCTTTTTGTTTAATATTCTGCTCCATCATTGTTGCAATTTCTGCTGAATTATATTTGTTGCTTGTTTTTAAGCCATTAATAACGTTTTGCTGTCTTTCTATGGAGTGATTCTGGCTTAATTTCCATTTTCCTTCCATCTTATTTATTGAGATTTCAAATACAACTATGCCGTTCATTAAGCTGTTGATGAATTCGTCATCAAATTTAGCATGCCAAGGGTTGGGCATAGATGACTCGTAAAAATTAACCGTCTTTTCCATCCATTCAACCATTTCTTCTTTTTTCTCTATGATTCTAACTGTTCCATATACATGGACTGCTACATAATTCCAAGTAGGGACAGTGTTAGGATCGTTATACCAAGAAGCGGAGATATAAGCATGGGGGCCTGGAAATACAACAAGAACTTCTTTGCCATTTAATTTATTCCAGTGGGGATTCCGTTTTGCCATATGACTAATCAACACACCGTTATCCCCCGTTTTTTCATCCATGAAGAAGGGCAAATGTGTTGCCAGCGGTCCGCTTTCTTCCTGGGAAAACAAAATTCCAAAACTGTTGTCTCTGATAAAATTTACTAATTTTGTTTTATCGTTAACCTCAAAAGCTTTTGGTATGTACATCTCTGATTCTCCTTCAGGCATTTTTACATGATCATACATATAGAATGAAACAAAAATTAAATTATCCCCTCTTCAGCTATCCTAACGTTAGCCAATCATGAAGTAAACGTCACCACAGATGATAAAAGTTTCACTCGTTCTTTTATGGAATATCAGGTTATCATCGTGCGATGGTGTCCGCAGAGATATTCTTTTTCCTTCCAACGGCAACTGCCGGAACAGATATCCACCCCCTACCTTATGGAATTCAACAATCTATGCTATTATCCTTTTTATTTTCCAGCAATATTTCGAAAGCTCTATTGTTGGGCTATACTGTCCTGCTGGCTACCCATGTAGCGACTTAATAGGAGCCCAAAAATTCCGTCTGAAGCTCTTCCTCTGTCACCTTCACCACCTTGTTATCCAAATAAATTTTATAAGCCTTGGACCTAGAACTGACTATTATCCAATATAATGGGTGGCAACTCCGGCACTTGCGCAATACCAGCTTGTATGTCTTCAGAAATAAATAAGTTTATGATACAAAGGTCTTTGACATGTGGATAATTACTGCAACCTAGGATAACCAGTTCTAATCCCTCTCCAAATGAATCTGTGACGCCTTTCCTGAATCAACACTAATTCCAGCCAAAACAATCCCCTTTATTCCAAGTTTTTCTCAAAATATGCCTCCATTCTTTCCATAAAACTAATTTCATTTTTTGAAGCAAGACAATAGCCGAATGGCGATGCGAAACCATCTTCTATGTAAGCCGCTTGGATATGAATCTGAAATCATTGAACTAACTTTGGAACAAAAGAAAATAGGAGCGGTTGCTCTCTCCCCTTCCATGGTCACTCCTCTACTTTTAATGATTTGTATTAATATAGGAAAGTTATTTTGAGCATTCATGATCAATGCTAATAGAAGAATTAATTACATAGTTAGTGATTGAGCCGCAAAAGGATTCGGCCTTCACTTAAAAATTAAAAAATTTTCAGAAATAATAATTTGCTTTAATGTCACTCATTTGATTCTTGTTAATATCCGTATTTTTCGTAAAAATGCTCACAACTAAAGTGACTACAGTATTTATTAATAATGCTATTGCGCCCGTACTGATATCATTAATTACATGGGGCACATTTGGAAAGAAAGTTGCGATCTTTACATTAAAAATCGTCGCATATAAAACTATAAGCACCCCCGCAACAATTCCTGTAATGGCACCGTACTTATTGATAAGACTATCTTTTGAAAAGCTAAAAAACAATGCTGGTGCTAATTGAGAAATAAGGCTATATGACATGATGTTGAGTATGGCTAGTGCTTCTCCGCCTGTTATTGTAAAGATGAAAGCGGCAGAAGAAAGCCCGATTACAAACAGTTTCGAGGCAATTAATTGTTGTTTTTCTGTAGCTTTTGGAACAATGGCATTGTAAAAACTTTTTGTTAAACCAACAGATGCAGACATTAGCATAACAGAAGCCGGCACCAAGGCAGTCAATAAACCAGCGGCTCCGACTATGCCAATTACCCATGGATCAAAAGTTTCAATTGCTACTCTTAAAAGAGAGAGGTCTCCTTCGGCTCCTTGCAAACCTGGAATCTGTACAATAGCCGTAAAGCCTATGAAAAAGACAAAAAGCAATAATAAAGTGTATAAAGGCAAAGTAATAGCATTTTTACGAAGCGCCTTTTCTCCATTTGCTGATAAAACGACTGAAAAAGAATTAGGTAATAAGTAAAAACCTACAGCATTTAAAAGAACTGTTGAGATAAACCAAGATATACTCAGCCCTTGATTGGACAATGTTAGCATCTCTGGCTTAACAGACTGAACTGACTCAAACATTGGCTGAATTCCGCCAAAGTAGTGGATAGGAATATATATTCCCAAAAATACAACAACTGCTAAAATCATAATATCTTTAATTACTGCAGTCCACGCTGAGCCATGGATACCAGAAATTATTACATAAGTGGTCACAGATATCGCACCTATAAAACTTGCGACAACCGGTGAAATAGCTCCATAAGAAGCTTCTGAAACAATGATTCCCAATCCTTTAATTTGTATAACTATATAAGGCACAAGGGCTATACTTCCCAAGACAGCCACTATAATCCCCATTGCACGGCTGTTGTATTTAGATGCAAAATAGTCGGGTTGCGAGATAACACCGTGTTCCTTAGCATACTTCCAAATCTTAGGGACAAACCAATAAGATAGCACATATGCCAAACATATATATGCAGGAACATAATAAACTGCAGCTCCTTTTGAGTAGGCCCACCCGCTTCCACCTAGAAACGTAAACGTTGTATAAACCTCACCTGCGACTAACAAAAAAACGAACAAGGTTCCAAAGCCTCTGCCGCCAACAGCAAATTGCTGCATATTCATATCTTTTCCTTTTCTTGCGTTTATTCCTAAATAAAGAGCCAAAATCAAGAACATAAAAATAATAGTTAACGATATATTCATTCTGGATCACTCCCTTTATTATCGGGATCCAATCTATACACAATCGTTAAAATAAGCGAAGAAAGTACCATCCAAAATACAACCCAAAATAAAAGAAAAGGCATTCCTAACACATATGGCTCTATTCTATTCGCAAAGGGCAAGAAACCTAACAATCCTATAAAAGGCACCCAGAGCAAAAGTTTAATATATTTCAAAATATCCCCCCTTGTATTTAAATTAAAATTACGTTAAAGTATCTCCATGTTAGCTTGGATGTGATAGGTCTAGGAAATGTTTCAAAGCAAATTTCTGTTTCACAACAGCAGATTTGGTTGATTTTCCGTTAATAGGTTTCTTATAACCAATATGTTTTTATGATTTGAAATTTTTTTGCATCGCAAGAACGGTCTCCAATATTACATTTACTCCCTTTTCACAATCTTCCCAAGTGGTAAGTTCATCTTCACTATGGCTCTTTCCATTGATGCTTGGAACAAAAACCATGGCAGTTGGTATATAGCTGGCTATGAATTGAGCGTCATGACCCGCACCACTAACCATTCTTTTATATGAATAGCCTAATTTTTTTGTAGATTGTTCTAGCAGATCGCAGATTTGATTATTAAACCAAACAGTATCTCGCTCCCATAATTTTTTTGTTTTGATTTCACACCCTTCTGTGCAAGATGACTGCGCAAGCCCTTGGATAATTTCCTCCACTTGCTTGATAATTGCTGGATTTTTATGTCTAGCTTCCAGTGTGAAGACAACTTTATTTGGAATAACTGTGTGTATGTTCGGGAATACGTTCATTCTTCCAATGGTATAAACCAATTCATTATCAAGCACACTCATTTTTTGTCTTACTTCAGTTATTAAGTTGTTTGCGGCAAAGAGAGCATCTTTTCTCATGTCCATAGGAGTAGTTCCGGCATGGTCAGATTCCCCGCTTACTTCAATCTCATAGCACACCATTCCAACTACACATTCAACAATACCAATAGAGCATGATTCCCGTTCAAGAATTGGACCTTGTTCAATATGCAATTCTAAAAAAGCAGTGGCTTCTTTCAAACGCGCCTCTTCTTTCCCGGCATAACCAATCGAATGTAATGCTTCTGCAAAAGTGATGCCATCAGCATCTGTTTTTTGCAGCATGACAGATTTTTCGAATTTACCTGAAAGAACTCCAGACCCCATCAATGAAGGTTCGAACCTAGCCCCCTCTTCATTTGTAAAATTAACAATCATAATCGGAATTAGCGGTTTAATATTATTTTCCAATAAAGTTCGTACCACTTCTAAACCAGCAACCACTCCTAAGACTCCATCAAACCGTCCGCCATTTTTCACAGTGTCTAAATGTGAACCTATCACTATTGGCGGCCTGTCTTCAATCCCTTCTAAAGTTGCATAAATATTACCCATATCATCGATCTTTATGGACATGTCTAATTTTTCACAGCAAGAACAAAAATAATTCCGCGCCAATCTATCTTCTTCAGACAATGATAAACGAGTTACTCCATTGTTTTCTGTACGTCCGAAATTTGCAAATTGTTCCAGCGTGTTTTTCAGCCGCTCACCATTAATTAACAATTTTTGTTGTTCCATCATGTGTACTCCCCTTTCAAAATCATTTAATCATCCTGCAATATATTTGCGACTTTTGTGCAATTGCCAACCAAGAAATCTAGTTTTTAAAACAAGCCTTAATCAGGTGAATAGGAAAATCAGTATGACTACATTGTATCAATGATGTAAATCTCATTCATTGAACAAAAAGTTAAATATTTCTAAATTACCATCTTACACTAAGTATAAAGTGAGAGGATTATTTTCAGGATAGAACAAAAATCGAAGCCAACGCCAACCAGTACACATTCGTTTGGCGCAAGCCGGCGGTGGAAGGATTCAGCGAGTCTTTGCGTTTAGAGATGCTGCCGTATGGCGTCCATGTAGTTTTAATTGAACCGGGATCCTACAAAACCGATATCTGGTCAAAAGGATTGGGAGCAGTAACGATCCATCCGAATTCTCCTTATGTAAAAGAGATGAAGGCAATTTTGAAATATGTCAACAGGATTGCTGATGCGGCACCTACTCCGGATGAAGTGATCCGCCAGATTGTGCAAGTGGCAAAGTCTCCTTCTCCGAAATTGCGGTATCCGGTTGGCAAAGGTGTGAAATTAGGAATTATTTTAAAAAACATACTGCCGTGGAAATGGTGGGAGCGGATAGTGACAAAACGGCTTTGGAAGGGATAGTGATGGCGGGACTTTACTGTTCAGTAAAATGACAAGTCCTTCACTAATGGTAAACAACAAACGAGAACAAAGCCAAACAACTCTGACGTAACAGTTTCTTTTTTTAATTTACACCACTTAAAAAAATCACAAAGCAAAAAGTAAAACGGACTTGAAATCTCAAGCTCGTTGTTCTTTTTTATAACTTGCCCCTTTAGTACAATAAAGGAAAAGTAAATCGGAGCTGTTCATTTGAACTTGAACTATCTATTTCCGTAAGCTTAATAACAATGTCAACAATGATTATTGCTTCTTGCGTTCTTTTGGTGAAAATCGTTTTAAACACGACCTGAAAAAAGAAATTTACTGTTAGCTTATCACAAAGAAAATACCCCACTGCACACCTGGTAATATTTATTTTCTGCTCCTATTGGATTTGGGGATTTGTTCTTCTTTTTTGATTAATTATTTAGAACATAGTTTTATTTTATATAAGGCATTAAAATATCTCTGCCAATGTTTAATGTTGATTTTGCAAAGTATAAAATGAAGGGTGTCCTAAAAGCAATCCCTTTCTGGACACCCCTTTTAGTTTTGCCTCATAATTTTTAACATAGTATTGGTGTTCTTTTGAAATTCATGAGGAATTTTTCCTCAAGCTTTTAAAGTTATTGCCATTATTTAACGAAAGAACCCCATTAGCAGAATAAAACATACTTTCACAAAAGAGAACTAAATCCACTTTTCCATGAATATTAATTCATCCGTTTCAAAACCCAATTTTTCATAAAATCCTTGATTTGCAATTATCCCTCTCAATCAATATCACACTCTTGATCTGCAATCGTAATCAATACCCCTATAGCATAGACAACCCCGCTGGCACACTTTTGAAGGCATAAAATCCATTCCAATACTTTCAAGGATAATTGATTATCATCACCTGCCATTACTGCTTTCTTTCCTGTAATCATAATTGAGTCTCATTTTAATACAATCTTGGACCGAACAAATAAAGCCATCCTCTTTATTTGTTTACGAAGTTCTTAATTAAGTGAGCCCTACATATCCTGCTTGAACGTATGATGGCACCACTAAGGCAGCTGCCGTCCAATATCCAAGTTGTTTTATACGGGGCATTTAGGAGGTAATCACGCCAACATCACTGCTTCCCGTTGCTCATGTATTATTACGTTTGCGGCAAAAGGAAATATAAATAAAGTATTCAGCGAATCTTGTCACAAATCATTCTTAAAATTTCCAAAGAAAATGCACAAATTGTGATTAATGTTAATAGATGTGTAAACAAATATAGGAGGTGATTGGATGAACATGACGCATTACATGGAACTGTTAGCGGTGAATCAACCTTGGAACTTAATTTTATTTATGGCTATTCCCGTTGCTCTTGCCGAGACGATTGCGATAACGGAGCTAGCCATTCTTTTTACTCGCCGTTTCGATGGAATGATCCGCAAAATTAACAAAATATGTAGCATCCTTGCCGGTGTCTACTTTTTAGGAATTTTTATTTACTTATTTGCCAATGCCGTCATTCCATTTACATTAAATGGGGAATGGCGCGGATGGATTGATATCATTGCGGTAGGATTTTATTTAATGGGCGTCATTCCATTAATGGGACTAAGCCTAATCGATTTAAGCATCATCGGGCGGAAATGGAACGAGGAGCAAAAGTTGAAATATCATTCCGCTTTCGTTGGCATATTTTTAGTAGTAGCTCATATTGCTATGATTTTTGGGATGCTCGATCCATCGATCGGCGGCGGCCATTCTCATCATATGAATATGTAAAATAATAAAGGAGGGGCCCAAAAGTGATTGCTTTTGGGACCCCCCTCTTTTCATTTACTTTTCTAATTGTTCGTTGTCTGCACGCAACTTTGCAATCATCTGTTCTTGTAATTCATGGTGTTTGGTCCTCCCATGATAAAATAACATCATTAAAGGGCACAGCAATAATATCAAAAAAGCCTAATTCATTAGTTGTTTAGCTTACTTACAACAGCTTTTTATGAAGAAAGATTCATGATTCGCTTATGCAGAAAAATCTATTTTCCGCCTCACTTTCAGAACCAATAAGTTACAGTGTCTAATATGCCAAGTAAGATCATCATGATTCCAGCTGCTTTCTGCACGAAACTTCCTGCTTGTCTCCCTTTTTTCACTAGAGCGCCGCTAAATCCTAAATACCAAAGGACGAAGATGAAAAGCATCACAGGCACAGAGGTTCCGACGGCAAAGATACCCGGTAATAACACTCCATAAGATGTTGAGTATACCAAAGGCATTAAGGTAACAAAAAATAGCACAAACATCGTTGGACAAAAAGCTAATGAAAAGCCGAATCCCATTAAAAAGGAGCCTAATTTGCATAATTGATGGAGTTTGTTTCTTTGGCATGATATGTTGCTGCTTTTCAGAACACAGCCAAATTGGCAGCTGTGAGAAAAACGCTTGGAACAAGCCCTAAAATACTAATCATAATATTTATCATGATACTTATGAGGTATGCAGCATGTTCATATGTGTTGAATAGTGTAATGATTTGCTCTTTCATCCTTTTTTCCTTTATGCCTCCCATTTATATCCTACTCCCCAAACGGTTTGCAGAAATTGGTCGATCGGAAACCCAACTTGTCTCAGTTTTTCTCTTATATTTTTGACATGTGAATCGATAGTGCGCTCTTCTGTATTTGCGTTATAGCCCCATAATGACACGATGATTTGTTCTCTGCTGAACACCCTGTTTGGATGCTTTAAAAACAGCCCTAATATGGCAAACTCTTTTGGCGTTAGAAAAATCGGTTCGTTTTGATAATGGGTCTTATGTTCGTCTTCATCCCACACTAATCCTTGAAACTCGATTTTTGAGCGCTTTCCTACGGAGCGGCGCAGCACTGCTTCGATGCGGGCAAGAAGCTCGGCTTCGTCAAACGGTTTGGTGATGTAATCATCCGCCCCAATATTGAGCCCTTTGACGATATCTAACGTTTGGTCTCTTGCGGTCACCATGATAATCGGGACATCGGAAAATTCTCTTATTCGTTTGCACGTTTCCCAGCCATCCATCTCCGGCATCATAATGTCCAGCAAGACTAAATCCGCTTTGTGATTTTCCAAGTACTGTACCGCTGCCAAACCGGACTCGCACTTGACACAATGATATCCTTTCGGCGAAAGATAAAGATCCAGCAACTCTAACATTCGTGTTTCATCGTCAACGAGCAAAATCGTGTACATGCTCATCCCTCCGGCAATGTAATGATCATGTTTGTGCCTTTTCCATATTCACTGGCGGCGTAAATCGCGCCTCCGTGCGCTTCCACAATTTCCTTGACGATCGCCAGCCCCAATCCGGTTCCGCCGCTGGTTCTTGATCTTGATTTATCCACTCGGTAAAACCGTTCAAAAATATGCGGCAGATCTTCTTTTGGAATTCCTCTACCTTCGTCTGAAACAATAATCACAATGTGGTGTTTCTCTTTTCTTACATCAATAGAAACGATAGAACCTTGATCGGAATATTTTAAAGCATTGTCCAGCAAATTCATCATCACTTGTTCAAAACGTTTTTGGTCGATATGGACGGTAATGCTTCCATCACAGTAATATACAAGAGACATTTTTTTAGCCTGAAATGCGGGCTGCATTTTATCATGCAATTTTTTGAAGAAAGAACATAAGTTTGTCAGTTCCTTATGGATTTGAAAGGAATGTTGATCCATCTTCGCCAATTCGAAAAGATCCTTCACCAGCTTTTGCATATGCTCCGCTTCTTCATAAATAATGGACAAATACCGGTTTCTCTCCTCTTCTCCCATGTTTGGTCTTCTCGCGATATCCGCGTATCCTTTCACATAAGTAAGAGGGGTGCGGAGCTCATGAGAAATGCTGGCGAGAAATTCGTTTCTTTCTTTTTTTAAGTATTCCAAATCCCTCGCCAATGTTTGAATGGCTTTTCCCAACTCCGCTAATTCATCTTCCCCTTTTACTTGCAAATGAACAGAAAAATCCCCTTTACTCAATTTTTCAGTTGCCTGTTTCATGCGAATGAGCGGAATAGTAATGATTCTCGATAAGAGAGCGATCGTTATAATTGTTAAAAATACCGAAAGAATTCCGACCATCATGAAATGATGCTTTAATTTATCAATCATATTTTGGATGGAATCCGTATTTTGAAACATATAGACATATCCTTTGATCTTGCCGGCAATCCGAATCGGGCTTACCGTTGAAATATGCGACTCTTTTTGCCAATCTTTTTGGACGATCATCCCGTCATGGGGAATGTGTTTATTTGCTTTTTTTATGATTTTTTGAGCAGACGGCAAAATATGATCCGAAAAATACAAGATCTTCCCCTTGTCATCTGTAATAACGACATCCGTCTCCGCTTCAGACTCCATCATGGTAACATGCTCTAACGTGGAAGGATCATAATTTTTTTCTAACACATCGCGGTGGCTGTTCCCTCTTGCCAGCAGCTGCTCAAATTCTTCATTGATTCGGGAATGAACCAGAGTTATATATAAAGACGCGAATAAAACCGTCTCTATTCCTAATACGAATACAAAAAATAACAGCCCTAATTTAAACGAAATTTTTCTCATGTTTGGCCCCTTCCTTATCCAGCCCGTTTAGAAAAGCAGTTTTTATGGCTTTAGACGATTTATAAAGGAAAAGCAATTTTTATTTTATAAATAAATTTGCAGAATTTATGGATTTCAATAAATTGTAACTGGACAATTTCATTTTTATTTTATTGTGAAGTTTATCACAACAATCCGCAGCTCTCACTGCTATCATAGCCATAGATGCAATAGAAACGGAATTATTTTTATAAATTTTCACCCTAAAACTGAATTACTTAATTTATAGTAAGTAGCTTTCTTACATCATTTTCAAGGTGCCTAACCCCTCCATGCCCTTTGTTTGTAGATGGAGCGATTTACAATTTTTATGTTTGATGAAAAATCATGTTTACTGATCAGAATCCATATATAACAACATCTTTTTTTTAATTATAGATATTTTTGTCAATTTAACTCTTTTTGTCACAAATTCTAAGACATCAAAACAAAAAAAGATGTCGAAAAAAGTGGAAACATGATATAATACCAAAATGTCTGGCATTTTGAACTAAGTCATATATACAAGAGAGAGGAGACATCATGAATTTACTTCAAAAAAAACCAATCACCCACTTGTTGAGCCAAAAGAAAACATTGCAGAAAACATTAGGCGCCTATGATTTAATATTGCTTGGCATCGGAGCGATTGTTGGAATCGGCATTCTTGTGTTGACAGGTGTCGCAGCGGCAAATGATGCAGGCCCTTCGATCATCTTTTCGTTCATGATCGCAGCATTGGTGTGTGGATTCGTAGCGTTTTGTTATGCCGAAATCGCATCAACCCTTCCTGTTTCCGGAGGCGTCTATACGTATGCGTATGTGACAATTGGGGAAGTTGTTGCGTATTTAATGGGATGGACTCAACTTTTAATTTATGTTTTGTCCGCTGCAGCAGTGGCAAATGGATGGTCTGCGTATTTCCGCTCATTGTTAGAAGGATTTCAATTGCATATTCCGGAAAGGTTAAGTGCAGTACCCCAGCAAGGCGGAATGGTGAACTTGCCGGCTGTCTGCATCATTTTGCTGATGACATGGGTGCTGTCAAAAGGTGTGCAAGAAAGCAAGAAAGTGAATAATACGATGGTAGCCATCAAACTGTTTGTCATTTTATTATTTATAATTGTTGGAATATTCTATGTTCAACCGAAAAATTGGGATCCATTCATGCCGTTTGGATGGAAAGGAGTCCTCGAGGGAACTGCTACTGTGTTCTTTGCGTTTTTAGGATTTGACGCAGTCGCAACTGCGGCAGAAGAAGTGAAAAAACCGCAGCGTGATTTGCCAATTGGCATTATTGTTTCATTAGGTGTGTGCACCCTTTTATACGTTATTGTTTGCTTAGTGTTAACAGGAATGGTTCCATATCATTTATTGAATGTTTCCGACGCGATGGCATTTGCGCTCCATGCAGTCGGGCAAAATGTTGCCGCGGGAATTATATCCGTTGGAGCAATTGCCGGCATTACAACCGTTATCTTTGTTTATCTTTACGCAACCGTACGCGTTCTGTTCTCTATGAGCCGCGATCATTTACTACCAAAACCGTTCTCAGTTGTTCATCCACACTCTCAAGCACCTGTTTTTTCAACATGGATTGCAGGATTTACTGGAGCGGCAATTGCTGGATTCGTTGACTTGAGAGCATTATCCAACTTAATCAATATTGGTGCTTTGTTAACATTTATGATGGTTGCCTTATCCGTTATTGTACTGCGCAAAACACATCCCGATTTGCAAAGAGGATTTAAGGCTCCTCTTGTTCCATATCTTCCAATATTGACGATTGTATGCTCTATCTTCTTAATGACTCGCCTTGCGCTTGAAACATGGTTGTATTTTTGCATTTGGATGATGATCGGTTTGAGTATTTATTTTATCTATAGAATGAAACGCCAAAAAGATTTATACCAAGAGCAAATAAATATGATGAAAAAGGCAAACTAGAAAAACAGGATCTAAGAAGTACCATTCTTGTGCGGCAGATGCCCAAAAAGCATCATTGCTTTTTCCTAAGTAAATAAAAATCAAGCAGCCAAGCGCTTTTCAAGAAAGCCTTGGCTGTTCTCATATTTGTAAACCTATGTGCAAGATTCAGAATATAGAGACTAATTGCGTTATGTTACAGCGATTTCAAATTATCCTTTGTAAAGAAAAAAGCATACCTAATAATTTATGGTTTACGGACTCCATTCATTCCGCATTTGCAAACAATTGGATATACCAAGTATGAGAGAAAGCTTTTTATCAAATTTACAAAAACATGCTTAAATTTATGAGCCTTAACACAGTCTGATCAGGATATATCGTTCGCGAGGCAATTTTCCATTTCCCATTTTCCTTTCGCAACACATCCACCCGCTCTCCATGTAATTGTTCAATATCCAAGTCTGAACCCCTACATCGCTGGTATAAAAAATAACTTCGAACTTGATATTCGCCGGATTTCGGACTAGACTCGATATATATATTGCTTATAAAATGCCGTTGCCTAGGCCCCGAGTATTCAGCCCATGCTGATGGAGTATCAAGCCTTTTTACCCTTGTGATGAGAGATTTTTTCGTTTCTTCAAAAAATGTCATTTCATTCATAATATTCGGTTCATTATGCTTACCCTCAGTGGTGATGCGTGCGGGCATACGATATACAAGATCATCTGCTAGCAACTCTAACCATTCTTTATATCTCCGATGATCCAATAAATACGCCTCGTGATGGAGAAAATTGGTGATATCAAATTGCAATTCAGGGTTCATCTGTATACCCCCTCCGCAATAGAATGATCCTTGATTAACAGTTCTAACCAGTATTTATGCATATTTCTTGATACTGCATCAAGGAAGCAAATCGGATAAGCGACACCAGGTCCAGGGAAGGTCTCGTCTGGTTCCACCCGATCCAATCCCATTAAGTAATTTAAGACATTATTGTAGCTCAGTTCTTTATCTCGTGCCATCAAGCCGCCGCTCGCTTGGGCGATGCGAGCCCATATTTCGGCATCATCTTGTTCCAAAATGCCTGAAGGGCCAAAAGTTCCAAGATATGATAAATAAGATTTTTCTTTGTATTCCTCTGGAGCCGCTTTATCAATCATAAACCAACTCCAGACTTCCACTTTATCTGGGCCTAAAGGCCTCCAAACCCGGAAATTTAAATAGTTGTATATGTTAGTTTCTCCCTCGAGAGGAGGAGCACTAAAACTGATAAAACCAAGATTAGGGAAAACACCTCCTACAAAAACGATTGCGTTTCTCATAAGTTCTAATTGCTCTGAAGTTAAGTTTCTTTCAAACATCGGCCACATGGACTCGGGCATGCCTTGGAATGGAAATGGCGATCTTCCGGTAGCATCAGCAGTGATGACATTGATACCATGCCCATTTTCTAAAACGACTTGATGTCCATATCCTGGAAAAAATGGATCCTTAGGAGCGATGCCCAATTCCTTTGCAGAGCGGTGGGTCATTTGCACATGATAGGGATCTGCTTCAAAGTTTTCTGATGTCACTTTCCAGTTAGCTTGAACGACCCAACGTTGCGGAACTCCCTTAACTTCCATTCCTCCATCACTTCGCGCCAGCAAAATGTCAAAATACCATTTCATATTTCCAAGATAATCCTCCAGCGGCATGGCATTAGGATCCAAGTTGCCAAAGATCATTCCTTGATAGACTCCAATTTTCGGAATCGGCCGAAGATCCCACTCTTCTTTTTTCATCTCCTCGCCGTATACTTTGTCACCTAATGCAACGCCAATCAGCTTTCCTTCCAGATTAAAAGTCCAACCGTGATAAGGGCATGTAAACGACTTTTGTTTTCCGTAATCTGCTGCACATAAATGTGTGCCCCGGTGCGTGCAAGAATTAAGAAAAGCTTTAATCTCTCCAGATTTCGTTTTAGTAACCAACACTGGATCGTTCACAATCCATCGCGTCACAAAACATCCTGGTTCCGGTAATTCGGATTCATGCGCTAAAAATTGCCAAGTGCGGCCAAATATTTTTTCGAGTTCTAATTCATACATATCTGGATCAGACAATACCCATTGCGGTAATAAACCACTTTCGATTTTTTGCCGCAGCATTTGAAGAGTCTTTCCATTTATGATATTTTTGCTCATAATCCCTTTCTAACCCCCTATGCAATTTTTAAAGGTAAACTTGTGCTTTCTGACGATAGCTTAGTTTGCGCAAATCTTCCCCCTTCCCTGCTATGACATTGAATTATGAAAAATGCTGAAATTGTCAGAGGACAAGCAATGAACTATCGATAAGTGGCTTGATTTCCCATACTTAAAAGAAGTTGTGATAAAACTGATTCGGAGCGAGGTTTTTAACATCATTCAGATTGGGGAAAACAACGACGCTAATGATCTGCAATTCTTCATATCACAGAATGCTATATGCGGAGACGGGAATATCCAACATTTTGGTTTATATGTGAGTTTTATAAGGAATATTTAACTTTAATCATTTCCTTAGAATGGTAATAGATTATTTTCTCTCTGCAAGCTTAACAGCGACATCCAAAATCCAGTCCTCTTGCCCGGCGATTGCTTGGCGTTTTCCCAATTCTTCGACAATATCCGAGGCGTTAACACCAAACTTCTCCGCAGCATGCCTTACATGCAGAAGAAAACTATTATACACACCCGCATATCCGCTGGACAAATTATCGCGATCAATCACTATCGGATAAGGCAACATCGGAGCTATCACATCCTCCGCGAGATCCATCAGTATAGACAAATTGAGGCCTGTATCAAAGCCCATTTTTTTCAAAACAGCGACCAACACTTCTGTTGGAGCGTTTCCTGCACCAGCACCAAGCCCCCGCAGCGTACCATCAATTTGATCAGCTCCAGCCTTCATTGCGGCTATAGTGTTACCGATAGCTAACCCCAGGTTATTGTGGGCATGAAAACCAACTTCAATGGACAGAGCATCTTTCAGTGCTTGAACCCGCTCTTCTGCATCCGACGGCAGCATAGATCCAGCTGAGTCAACAACATAGACACAATCTGCACCGTACGATTCCATCAATTTCGCTTGTTTAACCAAGACACTAGGAGGTTGTGTATGCGCCATCATCAAGAAACCGACCGCCTCTAGACCCAATTGTTTCGCCAATTCAAAATGCTGCTGGGAAATATCTGCTTCGGTGCAATGTACTGCAATGCGAATAACATCAATTCCCATCTCGGCAGCTTGTTTTAGTTCAATGCTTGTTCCAATGCCTGGAACGAATAACGATGCAATTTTCGCCTGTTTTACTGTATTTAATGCCTCAGCTAAAAGCTCAAACTCAGGGTATGCGGAAAACCCTTGCTGAATCGTTGAACCATGTAAGCCAGCTCCATGGCTGACTTCAATCACCGGAATACCTGCTTCGTCAAGCTTGTGCACTACAATCCGTATTTGTTCCGGTGTGAAGCGATGGCTGACAGCATGTGAACCATCTCGAAGTGTAGTATCTGTTAACCTTGGGAATTTCATCGTCTCACCTCCTTCATTTTTAGAAGGTGCTGGGCATATGACTCGCCAACACGCCGTGCCGAAGCTGTCATAATATCTAAATTACCAGCATATGCTGGAAGAAAATCTTCCGAGCCTTCGACTTCATTTAGGATAACGACGACAGGCAATCTTCCCCATGGTGTGTCACGATAATCGATAAATGGAGTCGCTTTGAGGCGATATCCAGGAACATATTTGGACACTTCATCGACCATGTCCTTAATGGACAAAATGATCGCTTTCTCATCAAAATCCTCTTCCACTGCGGCATAAACGGTATTTGTCATAATGATTGGGGGATCTGCTGAATTAATCACCGGAATTGCCCTGGCTATCTTCGCACCACCGATGCTTTGCAGCCCCTGTGCGGTAGTATAGGTAAACTCATCCATATTTTGTCTTGTTCCGGGGCCTATGGAGCGGCTGGCGGTAGTTGTGATGACTTCCGCATATTGGACAGAAACAATGCGACTTACTGCATAAACGAGAGGAATTGTCGCCTGTCCTCCGCACGAAATCATGTTAACATTCCAAGCATTTATATGCTCATTCAAATTGATGGGAGGCACCACGAAAGGGCCAATTGCGGCAGGCGTCAAATCTATCACAATCTTTCCTGCTGCACGTAACGCTTCCGCATTTTGGCGATGTGCCTTTGCACTCGTAGCGTCAAAGACAATCCGTACATCGGGATCCTCCAAAATCGCCGCTATTCCTTCATGGCTGGCTCGTATGCCCATGCTTCGCGCTCTCATAAGACCTTCTGATTCCGGTACGATTCCAGCTATTATAGATAATTCCATATGGCCGTCATTATTAAGGATTTTGTACATCAAATCCGTTCCAATATTCCCAGAACCTAAGATTCCAACTTTCACTTTGCTCATGAAATTGTCCCCTTTCAGTCTGACTTTCACGTTCAACAGGACCGATACTCTGGCTCTGATCTGTGTAGAAAATGAATCTTTCATTTTCACTATTGCGCTTCGAATAAAATCTTTCCCAACAACTCCTTGATTATCACCAACTTCGCGATACCTTTTCTACAGCTGAGTCTCAGCTGTTTTTACAATTTGCGCAGGCGTTCCGTATGTCCAGAAAGATTCAGGAAGCTCCCCTCCGATCCACACGTCTCCTTTTCCCGGAACATCTCGAACATTCCACACAACAGGCTCCCAAGTAGGATCAAAGATGAGGTATCCTGCATCACCAAACAGTTCGACCCGATTTCCACCTGGCTCGTATACATACAAACAAAATGCCTGACTAATACCGTGTTTCTTTGGTCCTGCCTCTATGAAAATATCATTGTCTTTAAGCAGTTCAGCGATATCATACAGATTCTGAGGAACTCCGTACCAATAACAAATATGATGAAATCTTCCACGGATCCCCGAGGGATCATGCATGATTGCGATGTCATGGGCAAGGTTGGAAACACTGATCCAACTGCCTAAGATCGTACCTGCATCGTCAACAATTTGTTCTCTCAGCCGGAACCCTAATGTTTCCATCATAAACTTCGCACTTGTTCCGGCATCAGCGGCCATTAAGTTAACATGGTCGAGGCGCCGCACAGGCACACCACGGTCTGGCCGTTTTTGCGGGCGATTCAGAAGTTCTGTTTTCTTGTCTTCCGTTGCCCGGAAATATTCCACATCCCACAATAATTCCATCAAATGTCCATCTGGAGTTGTAAACTGATAGGCCTCACCATGGCCATGATCTCCTTCTATCCAGCCACGACCTAAACCAGCAGCTTTGATGGCGTTGACACGCCGCTCCAGTGCATTTGGTGACGATGTGCGCCAAGCGACGTGACCGAGGCCTGCTTCACGGGATTCCGTAACCTTTAAAGTGTGATGGTAGAAATCTTCGTATGCGCGAAGATATACAGACTGTCCTGAAACTTCGCTCACTTCCATGCCAAGGAATTGATTAAAAAACTTAACCGTTTCCTCTGGTTTAGGTGACAAAATCTCCACATGAGCGAGTTGTGCGACATCAAAAATGGGTTCTTGTAAATTAGACATCATTTCCACCCCCAAAATTTATAAACGCTTAGATTCACTCTCTTCAGTAAAAAGGACACCAGACACATTGCCATTCACCTAGTTCACACTCATCCATACTAACAATAACGACTGTCCGCCTAATAGCTTAATACCGAAACAAGATCCCATCTGTTTCTTTAACGACATCAGAACTTCAATATTCACCAACATCAGAAAGCGTTTTCAAAAATCATCACCCCTGTTTGTTTTCTTACAACCTTAATTTAATATGAATAAATAAAATTGCCAACAATATAGACCGAATATACAGGACATTCTTAAAATTTTTAATATTTAAATTATTTCATCAATACCTGCTGTTTATCAAAAAACTACGTCAGCCGTTTTTTCGATATCCAGCTGCCTTTCTAAAAAAGCCCATTTCTGAAGAAATTTCCTTGGATGCCTTTATGATCATTTCAGTCCACTGTTTTTCACGCTGCTTGAATCTTATCGTTGGTGCAGAAATACTAATACCGGCAATCACCTCCCCCGTAAAATCGCGAATTGGCACTGCGATGCACGTCAGCCCACTAACCGCTTCTTCCCTGTCATAGGCTATCCCTTTGCTGCGAATCTGAGCTAACTCTTCCTGTAAAGTCCTTATGTCTACAATTGTTTCGGGAGTCATCGGAACTAAATCCAGCTTCATTGTTTGTTCTTCACGGACATGTGCCAACAAAACCTTGCCAACGGCAGTGCAGTATGCTGGATAACGCAGACCAAGGCGGGTAATTAGCGGAATGGACTTGCTTCCTTCTACTTTCTCCACATAAATCACCTGCCCGTCATCCAACACTCCTAAATGGACGATTTCACCAATTGCATCAGCCAATTTTTTCATGACAGGGAGTGCGACTCTCCTAAGTTCCAGCTGTGCGAGAAACACACCAGCCAGTTCAAAGACGCCCCATCCGAGACGGTAACGACGATTGGGGGTTTGAATGAGTAATCCTGTATCCTTCAATGTTTTCAACAGCATTTGCACGGTGGAGCGCGGATATCCAAGATGATTGGCTAATTCCCGCACCCCCCACTCACTGTTTTCCATCGTGAACGACATCAGAACTTCCATACCTTTCGAAAGAGAAGAAAGCGTTTTCAAAAACAATCACCCCGATTTTTTATTTTCGAATTGGGATATTCCCTTTTATATATCCTTAATTTAATACGAATAAAAAATATTGCCAATATTATCGTCCGAGTATACAAGACACCATGAATTTTTTCTCAATGAATTTTACGTGGTCAATCAATGGGAGCCCATTTTTAAGGGCTTTATTACCGTTATAAGAAAAATGCGAACAGCGGAAGGCGCTGTTCGCCTTATTGGAAACTTTCTCGCGCCGCTAAAAAATCATCCCACATTGCCAAAAATAAATCAATCAGCTTCGGATCAAACTGCTTTCCACGCCCATCTAATAAAATTTCTTTCACCTTTTCAGGCGGAAATGCGTCTTTATAAACTCTTTTTGATAATAAAGCATCAAACACATCGACGATTGCAACAATGCGCCCTTCTAACGGAATTTCTTCACCCTTTAAGCCGTTCGGATACCCGCCGCCATTCCACCATTCATGATGTGTACGAGCGATGTTCGCCGCCATTTGAATAACTGGCAAATCAAGGTTTGCGAGAATTTGATGCCCGATGAGCACATGTGTTTTCATTGACTCCCATTCTTCTTTTGTCAATTTTCCAGGTTTATTCAAAATATAATCAGGAATGCCGACTTTTCCGATATCATGGAATTTGGCAGCGATTTCAATATGGGAAACAAATTGTTCATCACATCCCGCCAGGCGAGCTAACATCCCAGAAAGCTTTCCAATGCGATGGACATGATTTTTTGTATCATCATCGCGATATTCCGCTAATTGCAACAACCGTTCTAACATATCGAACATGACCTTCGACTCTTTCGTCACATCTTGAATCACAAGCAGTGCACGGGAAAGTTCAAAAATTTTCGTTTGCGGAAGCAAGCGAATTTTATAATAATTCAATCCTTTTTCATTTCCAAGCGTTGTGAGCATCGCTTCGCTTTTATGTTTCAGAACGGGGCACTCTGGACATGGAACAGTGCGGTTATGAAACAATTCATAACAGCGCCGCCCAACCGGATGTTCCTTATTAATCCCAAGCGTTTTTAAAAGCCGTTTCATTTTATCGTCAATCCACGTTATCCGCCCAAAGTCAATCGTACTAATTTCATATGCATAAATATCAAGAAAATCAAAATCACGCAAAAATAAATATGGGCGGATGATCTCGTTCATCATTGCTAACGTAAACTTGGAAAAGCGTTCAAATGAATGAATATATTGAACGATGCGGGGATTATGTACATACTCTTTCGTTAAAAACACTTGCTTAAGCGCCTCGCAAAGCGACTCGGCTGCAATATGAAAAAAGTTTTCATGAAACCGCTGCTCAATAATAAGCCGGCTCCAATCGCGGATAATGAGAAAATATGCTTCCAAATCGTCGTATATCTTTTCTTGAAAAAACTGTAATAAAAAATTTCGCACGTAAGCCAAATACTTTTCCTTTTGTAAAAAACTATAGTGACTTTCCTCCTTTAATCGCCGAAAGAGCGAATGATGAAAATGTTCCATAATACTATCAATGCGAAAAGAAATATACCCGCTAAATTGATCTAGGTTTTTTAAGTCTTGATTCGTGAAACCGTTGACTTGCCGCAATTTGTCTAATTCATGCCGCAATGGGTGTGCTGCTTTTTCGATTTCCGCCGCCTTATATGCTTCAAGCGTCAACTGCATATCAAACGAAAAAATCGCCTGAATGACAAGCAAGATATGGGTCGCTTGCTCTGGAAGCACTTGCGAAATGTGTTTATAAATAATATCTATGTATTTTGTATACGTAGCTAAATACCATGCCAAATCAAGGCCGATTTCCGAGTGAGCCCGGCCGATGTGATATCGCGTTTGAATATAATGATCGTCAATCGTTGCTTCCAAACATTGCTGCAAATACCGTTTTTGTGTTGTTTTCAGTTTCTCTAATGTGGAGTGGCGCTGAATGAACTCCCGCAAGGAATCAATCCCCCATATTTCTTCATATAATTCATTAACGATGGAATCAACAAGCGTGAGCAATATATTTCTATATTCATAGACATACTGCAGCCTTTCCTCCGTCACCCCTGTAAAGCGCAATTGCTGCAATCGTTTTTTATCCGTTACTTGTATTCTTTCCATTCCAAAAAAACCCTCCCAGTCTTAAAAAATCCCCCTTTATTATTTTCATTATAATATACCTTTTTTCCTCGCCACCCTAAAATTTCTTGATTTTTATGAATCATACGTTTACTTAGCCTGTGCCAATCTTGTTCCATTTTCAGCGATGGTTGTTCCGCTAATCTCCCGGTCATGAGTCCATCATCGCACATCCACACCGTTTCATTATTAAGAACATGCTCATTTTTCCATCCTCAAAATGGATTTTAATAGAATTTTATTCCTGCCATTTGTTTTTTATATGTCCATCGCACTTCATTCCTATTATTCGGCAATGTATAATTTATTCGGGGGATTATTATACAGGGAGGGGATTATATGTCAAAATATCCATTCTACCGGCTTTTACAAGATGAAACAGGAGCCTTTCAGCTATTCCGGAAAAAAGAGAAACATAGCCCAGCCGCTCCATCTGTTTCTTCGCCGCCGTCCACTTTCATCGAAGCACACTATCGCCAGCTTGCGGAAGGGGAGTATAAAAATCTAGTGTCTTTTGTCGGACTCACCGCCGATGATTTGCAACGGTTAGCGAATGTCCGACCGCTTTTCGAGAAACACGTATCCAAAATCGTCAATGCTTTTTATGACCACATCGGCAACATGCCTCACTTAGCGCAAATCATTCAAAGCCATTCGACGATTGACCGTTTAAAGCAAACATTGCGTGCCTATTTATTGGACATGGTATCGGGGGAAGTTGGTGAACAATATGTATTGCGCCGGAAGGTAATCGGGCAGGTTCATCATCGCATCAATCTGTTCCCTGAATGGTATCTCGGGGCTTATATCATCATTCAAAACGAAGTATTGCGCATGCTGATGCAAGAATTGCCACCGCATGAAGCGGCAGACGTATACCATTCTTTCATGAAGCTTTGTTGGTTCGATATACAAATAGCCATTACGACATATATCGAAACGCACACATCGTCCATGATGAAGTTAAGTGAAATCGAAGAACTCCAACACCGTTTAACGAAATCGTCAACTGCTCTTGCCGCCAGCGCAGAAGAGACAACGGCCTCCGTCACCGATCGGGAAAAATGCGTCAACGAAATGTTAAACGAAATAAACTCCATTCAAACACAGTCCAGCGAAATGATCGCAAAAGTAGAAAATGGAAAACATGATGTTGCCCGGACATTGACAAAACTCGATAACGTCGCCCAGCTAGTGGAAGGAACGAAAGCACTCACTACTGAACTTGCCGACAGTTCAAAAAAAATCGATGAAATTGTCACCACTATCCGCAACATCTCCAACCAGACGAATATTTTATCTCTTAACGCAAATATTGAAGCTGCGCGCGCCGGCGAACATGGGAAAGGGTTTGCGGTTGTCGCTAGTGAAGTACGCAAGCTGGCCATACAAACAGAGCAGTCTCTCGACTATATTCAAAATCATATCGATATCGTCCAACAAACGATTCAAAAATTTGAGGCAGCGTTTCAGCGCATCGTTGAAGAAACGGGCATATTCCGCCAAGCGAACGAAAGCATCATCCAAGTGTTTGAAGACACAGCCGCAAGCGTAAGAGCCAATGGCGAAAAAATCGACCGGTTTGCTTCATTTGTCAAAGACTTTCAACAAACCTTTGAAGAGATTATAAAAGCGTCCCATCAAATCGCGCAAATGGCGGAGGATCTAAGCAGTTTAAACAACGAACTAACCGAAAAGTTTAAAAAATAGCAAACCATTATTCCGCTGTTAGAAAGGACAGCCTTCATTTCGACTGTCCTTTTTGCTTTCGCTGCGCAGTTGATTCGGCACAATTCAAACTATCTCTTCCAAATATTAGTTCAATTCTTGGGTAATCATCGTTAATTTATCTGCAGAGAGAGATACCTCTTCAAACGCTTTTCCTAATTCATCTATCACATTCACAAAAGATATTAATTCTGTCTCTATCTTATTGTTTTGTTGCATTGTTTCCGCCATTGTGTCTAAAATTTGCTCGAATCGTTTCTCTGTTTCTTGCATGTTTTGATTGCCATTTTTCACTTCTGTTCTTATTTTGTCAAGCGATTTTGTCAGTTTCTCTACTTGTTTTTGGGTATTTTGGATTAGAGAAGATACTTTTGAAACAGAGTTCTTCGTTTGCTCAGACAAATTTCGAACTTCTCCAGCCACAACAGCAAAACCACGACCGGATTCCCCTGCTCTTGCGGCCTCAATGGTTGCATTCAGTGATAATAAGTTGGTTTGGTCAGCAATTCCAGTGACAATACCGACTATTTCTTGCATTTGATTTGATATTTCCAGTAATATATGGACATCATTGGATATATCATCAACAGCACTGTAAATGTTAGACATGATTAATGCTTGTTTATGCATATGTTCTTTTCCTTTTTCGGCACGTTCTTGCGCGCTTAGCGACAGCTTAGTTCCGTTTTTTGCAAGAGAAACGATTTCGTTTGATTGCGAGATTAATTGCTGGAAAGAAGCATTGGTTTGCTCCGAGATTGCCGCCAGATTTTGCGATGCACTTGCAACATTATTACGAACTAACTGTTTTTGTTCCTCAACTGCTTCCTTTAATCTTTCTGATTCAGCAGCATATGCCTCTAATACTAACTGTTGTTCTAAATTTAAAATTTTAGAGACTGCTCTTATAGCAAGGAAGCAATCTTCCTTATTAATGATGTTTTGTTGGATAATATCCATGAGTGCTAAAAATAAATCCTGAAATGCACACATATACCATTTCGTTGGCAGACCTATCTTAACATGCATATGGGCAATTTTAATCCTTTTGTCGATGAAAGAGGCATCCACTCTTCCATTAAACATTTCCATAATATGTTGTCTTAATGTCTTTTTTAACTTCTCGATCGAACTGTGATCATTAATAATTTTCAACAGTGAAAGTTCATTTTCCAAGTTCTTATAAAATCTGTCCACAATAAAATTAATGTTTTCGATTACGAATGGCTGTATTGCGTTAATAATATGTAAATCTTTTTCGGTCAGGCCGATCATCGTTATTTGCTTTTCAATTTCACTGCCTTTCGTTATACTTATATCGCCTCTCCCGTTTTCAAAATTAACATTTGAGTTTTCGCGCTTTGTTCTTTTGAAGAGCACCTATGTTTCACCCCGTTGAACATATAAGATTGCATATCTAATTTCATTCGCCTGCCCACGGTGCCAGCTGAAATCTGTTGCCCAGCTAGGAACTAATAGCACAAAGCGAACAACTCGGAGAATTAGTGCCAGCTGAAATCTGTTGCCCAGCTAGCCCAAGGACAGCAAGCATGCAAGCGAATAAAATACCATTTCGCTTTATTGCAAACAAATCCATCTATGCTGTTAGCACGGATGAAATGGATCGACAAAAACAGAAAAAGCACACTTAACAAACTTTCTCAGTCCTTTTTTCTATAAATTTGTGATATTTTTGTTTTGGCAATGCATTGCCCAACTTCAACCAACATGCTGCATTTGTCCGGCATGCGGTTGATCCTCTTCTTCGATTTCCAGCTCTCTTAAAATTTTGTCCCGATATTTTCGGTTTTTGCGCGTTCCTGAAATAATTTCAGAAAGGCGGCTTAACGGGATTTCATGCTGTGCGCAAAACTCCTTATGGGTCAATTCCAGTTCTGCCAAGCGCCGCTTGATTTTCCACCCTAACGGAGTGACGCGTTGTTTACGAACCGACATTGGACTAACTCCTTTCTTTGATGCGTAGGAATTCTGTTTTCCGATATCGAATTTTGATAAAATGAAAGAGGGATTACTATATTGGAAACCAGAATTCGTCATGGGACGCTCATCCAAACATCTATTCCCAAACCGCTACGTCCGGGCGCATTTCCCGGAACGTTCTCTGTTGTTATCGATGCCGGCAATACGCAGCAGGAGCTTCCGCAATCTTAAAAACTTCATTCAGGAGATTGGGCTTGCTCATCTCCATCATGCTGCAAGCCGTACAGTGAATGAATAAAAGCCCAATCTCCTCAATGCGTCCAGTTCAGCGGCTAACTATTCTCGGAAAATAAAATGCAGCTTAAGGCTAATACCCTCTTTTTATAAAGCAAATTTCTCCTAGAGCATCCATTTTTCCTGCTTAAACCAATAGAAAAAGGAGCTGCAGAAAACAACTCCTTATGCGCTCAAAAATAATAGGAATAATGCGGTATTGGAAAAGGTGAGCTGCATGATGACCGAGCTGTTAACGCGGAAAAACTTGGTTGGCACCGCACAGCCCGCTAGTTTATTAAGAAGGCGCTTTAAGAAATGCCCTGATGACATGACATCAACTTCTTGACAGTACTTTTTATTAGAGTCTCTTACCAATCTTATCCGTTATATGCCCATTTTAATAAATAGACAAAATCTTTTTCTGTTACTTTTCTAGGATTACCAGCTGTGCAAATATCTTGCATTGCGTCTTTGGCCAAAGAAGGGATATATTTTGCAAATTCGGTTTCGTTAATATCGCATTCTTTGAAACTTGACGGTATATCCAGCTTTTTATTAAGAAACTGAATGGCAGTAACCAAACTTATGACCCCTTCTTTTAAGGTTGAGCTTGGCAAGCCTAACATTTTCGAAATTTCTGTATACCTCTTCGCCACAGGAGAAGCATCCATCGTATCATCGCAAAGACCGCTATTATATTGGATAACATAAGGCAATAAAATAGCATTAGTTCTGCCATGCGGCAAATGAAATTTTGCGCCAACCGCATGTGCGAGGCTATGATTAATCCCTAAAGACGAATTGGTAAACGCAATACCAGCCATACAGGACGCTATGTGCAATTTCCCTCTGGCATCAAGGTCTTCCCCAAAACGATATGCCCTTAATAGATAATTAAATACCATTTTAATGGACCGCTCAGCAAATATATCGGTAAATTCTGAAGAGTTTAAAGAAACATATGCTTCAATGGCATGAGTGAGCACATCCATGCCTGTATCCGCTGTGACAGAAGGTGGCACAGTTATCGTTAATTGCTCATCTAAAATGGCAACATCAGGGAGCATCCTTTCATCACGCAAAGGAATTTTTAAATGATTCGTTGTATCCGTAATGACTGAATAAGATGTCATTTCTGAACCTGTTCCGCTAGTTGTGGGGATTGCAATCAATAATGGTTTTTTTAAATCCATTTCTATATCAGATATGTCTTTCATGTAGTGATAAAAAAGCAACATCGCTTTAGCAGCATCAATGGCTGAACCACCGCCAAGCGCTATCACCAGCTCTGGCTGTTCTTGCAAAAAACATTCAAAAGCCTTTTTGACGGTTTCTATGGACGGATTAGGCTCTACATCCGGAAAAATTTTAAACGCAGCACCTTTTATTTTTTCGATAATCTTCTCTGCCATGCCCAGTTTCAGCATCGTCTGATCCGTTACAATAAAGACTTTTCCTGCATTAAAATCAGACAAATGATTTAATGAATGGTTTCCGAAATAAATTTTTGGTTTCAAAAAGAATGTATTCATTTCTTTTCCCACCGACCTTTTTCCTCTACTTGTTTTTGTCAGTAGTTATAAATTGTAACCACCTGAAACGTTAAGCATTGTTATGTCATTCAATTCGGTAAATCAATTATGAAACAGATTATTGCTCAATCAAGTAATAAGTTGAATTACATCAATGTAGTAAAGATGAAAAGACTGCAAATAAGAATTGTCGTTGCCGGAGGATCGATATGAGTATCAACATGCTTATTAATTGTTTTTTCAATAACATCCCCCAGTACACCCGCAATCACGGCAAACAAAATTCCAACCAAAATACTCCCACTTGCAACAGTTGCATAACCGGCAACTAGCGTAATGTGGTGTGTTACAGGTATATCAAAACCTAGCAATAAAAAGATTAATAATGCTGCACTGATCACAAATCCCAACACCTGAATTTGAGTTAGATCAACACAGTAAGAAATCACCGCTCCTAAACCTAGAGAATAAAGAAGAATAAAGTACAATGATTTTGTATCAGATATAAATTTTCTCTTTTCTCCATTTGAAGGTGTAAACTTCCCAAAAATTCCTGTTTTGCCAAAAATCAAACGAACGATTAATCCAGATGTGAATACGGTCATTGCAATAGTATCAACAGGAATGGACAGATAAACATATAAATAGTTAATTAGATAACCTAAAACTCCAAAAACTCCACCCACCAATAATACTGACAAATCGTTGGTCTTCTTCAATGGAGTTATGATGTCAACACCATTTTCAAGACAATGTTTCTTATTGGCAGCGAATGCTGCAGCTGCTACGCCACCCGCAAATGCAATATGTGGACCAAGTAGAGCGCCAAAGGTAATATCATTTAAAATCGTTGCAGGCCCACCAGCTGCAAGTACACCTACGCCAATTAAACCGATAAAACCAGTAAAAATAAATACTGGAAGCGCTCCTAAGATTGCACCTAACATTCCCCCGCCAAATGAAGCCAATATTAAAGACCAACTCATGATCTCACTTCTCCCTCTTTAAATGTTGATATCTCAACGGTTTTAAGGGTGTCCATAAAATATTTTTTGACACGACTTCTTATTTGTGGATATATGACAAGCACATCTTTCGCATCGTGCTTGGTTAGATAGTTTAGCTCTTTGCCGCGGGTTCATCACGAGAAAAATCCCCTTCTCTTCAAGGAAATAGGCGAGGCTCAACCAATAGTGCTCCGCTGGTTCAAGACCAATGATGACTTCGCTTTTCCGAATACCTTCATGGCATCCACAATGTACTGATAAAATCACTCAAATCCCGTTTTTGATGGAAGCACAGGAAACGATTTTTAACATCCTCCCTCGCTTGTCGACAAAGCAAATTACGATATTCATACGTTTCATCCGTCCACTTGATCCATCTTCTAGTTTTGCAATACCATTCATATATAGCCCCCTTGGCATCTTAAAGGGCAATCCGGTTGGTCGCTACCTCCCCCGAACCGTACCAAGAGGGCTTTTATTCAAGTTCACCAAAAAGTTTTTAACAAAAATTTTATCTTATCGACAAAGCATCCACTAAGACACATTTTCTTTTTCTTGCAAAGTCTTTTGCTGAAGTTAAGCCTTCACCTGTAGGCCCCGCTATGGTGAAGGTAGCATATCCTTCACCGCCTACGCCAATGCCGGCATAAGATGGAGCATTTTTTACAAAAATCGTAGTTTGGATTGCCTTTGCGAATTTTGTTAAATGATCTACATTTTTAGAATGCATAATCGCCGTATGTCGGAACCCATGTTCAACTTCCACAGCTAGCTCGATAGCTTGATCCACGTTTTTGACGCGGACAATAGGCAAAATTGGCATCATTAACTCGACTGTTACTAATGGATGTTTACCATCTACTTCCATTATTGCTACACGGATGTCAGGCGGAACATTGATGCCAATATGTTTTAAAATATAGGCTGCATCTTTACCAACAAATTCTTTATTGGCATGTCCATTCTCTACCACTAAATCAGTTAGTTGTTGTATTTGTTCTTTATTCGTTATTTCATATGCACCGTGTTTTTTCATATAATCAATTAAACGGTCGGCAATCGATTCGACAGCAATTACTTCTTTTTCTGCAACACACGGAAGATTATTGTCAAAGCTGCATCCAGCGATAATATCTTTCGCTGCCTTTTCAATATCTGCCGTCTCATCCACAACTACTGGCGGATTTCCAGCACCGGCACCTATCGCTTTTTTCCCGCTTGAGAGCACTGCTTTTACCACTCCTGGCCCTCCGGTAGCCACCAGCATTTTAATGGTTTTATGTTTCATCATGATCTCCGCTTGCTCAATGGAAGGATTTGCAACCGTTGTTATCAAGTTCTTCGGCCCGCCTGCTTCAACGATTGCTTGATTGAAAATTTTAATCGCATACAAAGATGTATTTTTTGCTCTCGGATGCGGGCTGAAAACAACGGCATTTCCTGCAGCGATCATTCCGATTGAATTACAAATAATCGTCTCAGTAGGATTTGTTGTCGGTGTGATCGCTCCTATAACACCATAAGGCGAAAGTTCAACAAGCGTTAAACCATCATCGCCAGAAAAAACTTCTGTCCGCAAGTCTTCAATGCCTGGAGTTTTTTCGGCTGCAAGTAAATTTTTTACTATCTTATCTTCATATTTACCCATCCCTGTTTCGTCCACTGCCATTCTTGCAAATTTTTCCGCATTCTCCTTGGCAGCTTTGCGAATTGCCTCAATCAGTTTCCCTCTTTGCCCAAGAGATAGTTGCACAAGTTCTTTTTGGGCGATTTCAGCTGCTTCAATTGCTTGATTCATATGGTCAAATATGCCCCATTCGCATTCGGTTTCTGCCGGCTTCTTTTTCTCTTCCATTTCCTCCAGTATTTTTCTTACAAGTTTCTCAATTTTTTGTGCATCCACGCTCAATGTAATCCTCCTCTCTCTTCTTCAAACAATGTTAAAACCGCTTGGGCAATTTCCATGTCTTCTTCTACAGATCCACCGCTGACTCCAATTCCCCCAATAATTTCATCATTTATTTTCAGCGGGTATCCGCCGCCAAAAGTGACAATTTTATTTTGATTGGAAACTTGGATACCATAAAGTTCTCTGCCAGGCTGGATGAGAGGAGCTAATTCATGAGTGGCCATTTTTAATGCCACAGCCGTATAAGCTTTATTAGGAGAAAGATCTAAACTTGCTAACAGCGCCCCTTTCATTCTGTGCAATAACACAATATTCCCGCTTGCATCAACTGCGGTAAAAACAATAGGCACTCCGATTTCCGCAGCTTTCCGTTCTGCAACGTTTGCCATTTTTAAAGCCATTTCGAGGGTAAGTTCATGGCTTGTTTTGCCCGTGCGTATTTTTTCAATCACCTTTTCTTTTATCCCTTCCACCATACTGTAGTAAACTTCAGCCCGTGCTAACATAAAAAGGGCGTCAGATAACCGATTCATAAATTGGATAATTTCCAAACGGACGTTTGACGTTTTACTAAGATTCACGATTAATCTTTCTGCCCGGCGAATAATGGCTCTTGCCAAATGCAAATGGCTAGATGCCGTTGTTTCTCCCGGAATAATAAATTCATGGATTGGCCCGAGCTTTTTTTCATAATGATCTATGATGTCTTCCAATGTTGTTACATCCTTGCCGCTGACTTTCTCCTTTAACAAGCTGTAACCCTTTTCATCGCTGGCCAATTCTGCCCCAACAACAAATAGTTGTTTTTGAATATCCCGAATAATGCTTTTTATCTCCTTATTTTCTATTTGCGAATAAGCAACTCCTAATGCGGCATTCGCTTCATCTAATGTTCCATAACAGGCGACTTGCAAACTATCTTTGGAGATTCTGCTTCCCCCTAAAAGACCTGTCTCCCCTTTATCTCCTTTTTTTGTATATATGGCCATTTATTTGTTCCTCCTCTATCCATTGATTTCCACAGAGTCGACAATGGCTACTATTGCGGAATCGATGGAGGAAGTGGACGTACCAAATACATATCCAGCAGATTCACCGTTTGTTACAATGACGTATTCCCCTGTCCCTGCACCGACCGAGTCAACAGCAATTTCAATGCTGTCAAGTTTTTCTCCTTCTTTATTCACCTTTTGTACAATTAATAACTTTTTGCCAACAAGGTCATCGTTTTTCCTAGTAGCAACGACACTTCCCACGACGATTCCGATATACACGGATGATCACCTTCACCTATCTGTCTTGGATAATATCGACACCTAATTCTTTGGCTGTCTCTAAAGCAAGAGGACTTATAATAGTCGTTTTAGGAACAATTAAAGCATGGCCATTATTTTTAGCTTCAATAATGTCCATTCGAGTCAGAACGTTTTTCTTAATGTTTTTGGTTTTCATCGGTTGATTGCTTTCTTTCTCCTCATGTAAAAAAGAAAAGGCAATATTTTTCACCGATTGATATAAATCCCCGGCATTCACAAGTTTTATTCCGTAACTTTCTATTGTTTGAAGATGTTTGTTCATATTTTCTAAATATGCACTTGGTATACGATGAAAACCGAGTTGCTTTCTCATTGGTGTTTGTAAATCACACGCATCTTTTGCTGCTACAATCGGTATTCCTTTCATAATGGCATGAGCGACAAGATTTGTCGCCATGCTATCCGCTATACCGACCGAAATTTTCGCTGCCGTGTTTAACGTCAAAGTTGGAATAATTAAAACATTGATATTTTCATAAAATGGCCTGATGCCATTAACCTCTTTTTCAACAAACAGATTGGATATGCCTAGTTCCTTTTTTATAACATGAGGTGTCAGAACATGCTCCGCACTATTGGATAACAATATATTGAAATCCCAACCATCATCAAGAAGAAGTTTCAATTGTTGGATGGCTTCTTTAAAACCTAAAGCTCCGCCGGTAAACAAAACAGTAGCTTTTTTCGTTTTCTCTTGCAGTTTTTTTAACACTTCTTCCACGATCATGTTTATGATCTCTTCCATATTCAAACGCTATCCACCTCCTTTCAACTAAACAACCCGATGCCTAACGGAGTTACTAAAAGGGGATGAACAGGTTTGATGGTTTCAATGCCGATCTGTTTCAAAAAGACTTTTTCAAATCCAGCAAAACAGCACGCTCCACCAACCAAAAAAATTTTATCGATATCATGGCCTTCTATATGTCTTTTAACGATAGAGGCCATTTTTTCAATAACAGGTACGACGATAGGAAAAACTTCCTTTTGTCTGTTCGGATCTTTTTTTAGCTTTTCTGCTTCTTCAAATGAAATTTTATAGTATCCTGCTAAAACTAAACTCATATGGGTTCCTCCGGTAGGTTCGTCGGCGGTATAAATCACCTCTCCATTTTTTAAAATACTGATCCCAGTTGTCCCTCCGCCAACATCAACAACCGCTCCATCCGTTACGTTCAAAACAGAAGCTGCTGCAGTTGGTTCATCAACAACCCGGACTACTTCCATGCCCGCTGATTCCACAACGTTTGAAATGGCTTTCATATTTCCGCCTACTGTCCCAGGAGGAACCGCAGTCGCAGCATAGGTCAATGTTTCTCCAATTAATTCTTCTACTTGCCTTTTCAGCTCTTTCACAATTCTTACTGCCCCGACATAATCGACGACCAATCCATCTTTGACAACAGATGCTGGATAAAGTGAACCAGCAACCGGATTGCCAAACTCGTCCAAAACCGATAGCACTATATTCGCAGTCCCCAAGTCGACGCCTACTTTTAACTTTCCATGATATTGTCTTGCTTGATGTTCATAAATTAGTTTTGCAAAAGTATTAATATAGTTGTTCACTTCTATCAAATCTGCAGACATCGCGAATCTTTACCTTTCATTTCACTATTTTTCCTATATCTCCGTTTCTCAATCCTGCAGCATTCGCCTCATCTGTATCTAAATGCATTTCTAAAACGTAATTTTTTGAAACTCGAATAAGAACATTTTTAAAAATCGTTTTTCTTTCTTTGCCAACTTCAACATCTACCATGTCCTTATCTTTTAATTGAAATTTCGCTGCAAATTCTGGCGGAACATGTATGTGCCTTAGTGCCGCAATCACACCTTCTTTTAGTTTCACAATGCCTTTTGGGCCTTGAATGATGATTCCTGGTGTGCCCGCAATATTTCCTGATTCTCTTACTGGTACAGAAATCCCTAACTGAAAACTATCTGTAATCGATATTTCCACTTGCGTTTTACTTCTTATCGGCCCTAAAATCCTTACATGTTGGATTTCTCCTTTAGGCCCTTTGAGAGTAACGGTTTCATTTGCAGCAAATTGTCCCGGCTGTTTTAAATCTCTTAATTTCGTCAAGCGGTAGTTTTTGCCGAAAAGACTTTCTAAGTCTTCTTGGGACAAATGAACATGCCGGTTAGAAACGCCGATTGGCACATATGGACCTTCTTCTATTTCCTGTATTCTTTTCATTACTGCTTTGAAAATTTTGTCTTGCAGTTCATTGCTCATTTTAGTGCCTCCATTATTGGAAAACTAGCTTAAATGCTTTTTGGCAACATTTTTTCCACATCTGTATGCGGTCTGGCAATGACATGAGTGGAAATGACTTTTCCAACTTTTTCAGCGGCCGCTGCCCCGGCATCGACAGCCGCTTTCACTGCACCGACATCTCCACGGACCATAACAGTGACTAATCCAGAACCAATCTTCTCATAGCCTATTAACGTCACATTGGCCGCTTTAGTCATTGCGTCCGCTGCTTCTATTGCCCCAACTAATCCTTTTGTTTCAATCATTCCTAATGCATCATTCATTTGCTATCTTTCCTCCTAATCTCTTGATAATGAATACAAGCTGACTTTAAATCACCTTTTTTTCTGGGACATTTTGGATCATGGCAAAGATTGCATACTTCTTTATCATTCGGCTGTTTTTCATTGCCTTGTTCTTCGAAAATTTTCCTGTTTTCTGGAGTGGATGGATGCGTTTTTTGATCCAATTCTTTTGGCTCTTCCAGCAAAGAAGGCTTTTCTTTCCGCAAATGTGTCTCAGGCTGCTCATGTTTCACTTCATCTTTTTCTTTTAATTCCGCTATTTCTCGCATGGCCTCGTCTGAGTGCGTTTCTTCTCGTTTGTTCGATTCAGAGGCCCCTTCTTCATTCTGATTGGTTTGTAATGGCATCTCTTCCGTTTTTTCTTTTTTTCCATCGTTAATAGGGCCGACTGTTTCTTTGGAATGAATGATTTTCTCTAACTCATCATGTGGTCTGGCAATGATATGTTTACTGTATACATTGCCAACTCGTTTTGCCGCCTCCCATGCTGCTTCCACCGCTGCTCTGACAGCCGCTACATCGCCTTCCAATTTTATCGTTACCATTCCGCTTCCTTTTGTTAATTCATATCCTAGCAAAGAAACGTTGGCCGATTTCACTGCTACATCCGCTGCCTCTATTGCCGAAACCATTCCATACGTTTCAATGATCCCAATTGCGTTAATCCCCAAAAATCTTCACCTCCTTGTTACGTAATTTCTTCAAGACGCTGAAGAACTTTTTTGACAATGCGGGCAATTTCTTCTGCGGAAATGGTGCTATTCGCTTCATCTTCGCCGGTTTCTTGAAACGTTTTAAAAGGTATTCCTTTAACCAGCCTCGCAGCATTGGATCCTAAAATACGTTGTTTATTTTTTTCATTTTGTTTGAGCTGAAAAAGCGGCTGATCTTTTGGCAGCTTTGCATAATGAAGAACAATTTGGTTATCTGCACCAACTCCTATTCCAACCCCTAAAATAGAATCTGTGGCGGCTTGATGGCCAAGTTCCAAGGAATTATTTTCCTCTTTTTTTTTCAAAACAGAGGGAACGCCTTCTTCTTCCATTCCATAAAGTAAAGGGCGGAAGGAAGAATCATTTAGCAGCGGGCTATAATAAACATGGATTGCTGGTCGGGCCGATCCATTGTTTATTGTCATGGCGTCCCTCTCCCTTCCCCAAGAGCCAAGATTAATCCGGTTGCTACGGCATTGCGCGGCCCTTCTGTTCCTCTTATATTCCCTCTTCCAGCAACTACACCATATTGCGATAATGCATCTGTTACTAATTGAGGGATCTCAAAGTCTAATGCCGATCCTCCAACTAAAACAACAAATTCGATATCTCGTATATTTCCAGTAGGGGATACTAAACTTAACGCTCTGATTGCATTGGTAACAAAAACCTTTTCTTTTGCCTTGCGCCGGACATGTCTTATTTTTTCAAGAGAATGCTGGCCTGGAACAGGGATCATTTCCCCGTCTTTCAAGATAACAACTCTAGCAAATACATGTGGTTCTAACGGTTGTTCAAAAAATTGCACTGTACCATCTTCATGACGGATATGGTATAGGCTTTCTACTTTTGCTAAAGGATATTTTTTTATATCTTCAGCTAAACCGGTATCATCAAACCCTAATTCCGAATTAATTAGCAATGTTACCATATCGCCTGCTCCAGCAAGATGAACAGATGTGATTTTCCCATCTCTAGTCATAATCGAGGCATCTGTGGAACCAGCCCCCATATCAAGTATGGCTATTGGCATATTTGTTCCCGGAGTGGAAAGCGCCCCGCGAACGGCCATATCTGCTTCAACTCCCCCAACCTCAACTTGGACATTTACTTGCGATTGAAGTTCATCCGCTATCAATTTCATTTGTAATTTGTCAGCTTCTACCATAGCTGCAATGCCAACTGCATTTTCCATGGAAAATTCTTCGGCCAGCCCGCCTTTTACTTTTTGCGGGATAAACGTATCGACAGCTAACAAGTCTTGTATTCTTATTTTATTTGGCGGCTGGTTCGTCAGCTCTGACATGACTTGCCTTACTCTTTCCAACATGCCTCCTACGTTTGTTCCAGGCTCCCCTTTTATATCTTCAATCGGTGCAGAAGCAGTGACCATCGCCATAATTTTTTCTGCGCCTTCGTCAACATCAACTGCTGCTTTTTTCTTGCCAAATATATAAATTTTTCCCGCAGGGATGGTTCTAGCCCGCACATCTCCTTTTGGAGTTTTGATGACTACGGCCGATCGGTTCCCTATCAGGGCACGCGCTATCGGAACAATCATCTTCGTTTCATCCGCGCTTAATTCAAAAACAGTCGCAATCCCGTACGGATTGGATAAAACCTCTACGACGCCGCCTGGCGGTGCCACTTCCACAGCGGCTTTCATACCTACTGGCACTTTTTCTAATAAGCTGACTTCATCAACAATCGGGATTTTCTTTTTTATCCTATTATTAATTAATACTCCGTCATCTTTTTGCACAATCGCTCCATTCACTTTCATTCCTTTATCCAACGCTTCATTTATTATTTCTGCCGCAGTTTCAAAATGATATTCCTTTCCGATTAATACGATATAGTCATCAGTGGTACTGGCATTTTTTAAGTCTGATATATTTATAGTTTTTCCTATGCCTAAGCCCATTCCCCCTGGAGTGGAAGGATTGTGGCCAATCATCGTTGATTCAGTAATGATCGTCTCTGTGATGGTTTCCATTGCCACATCCCCAATCACAGGAGCCGCTTCATTTAATCGAATAAGATCTAAATCTTCTATTTTACGATTAATTTTGTTGAGAGCTTGTTGAATGGCAGCTAGGGCACCATGGATATTTTGACGGGTTCCTTTAATTCCTGTTGTATTTACAAGACCACTTGATAAAAAAGTAATAGTATTGTCATCGCTTACTTGCGCAATCGCCACTTCTGTCGTGGCATTGCCTATATCCACTCCCGCAACTAATTTCATCTAATAAACCTCCACGCAAGGTTATTCGCTGTCTTTTCTCAGTCTGTCTCTTAATTCATAGACTTCTGCAGCTTCCCGGACTAATTTAGCGTTCATTTTTGCATGATATTGATGCTCAAGTTCATCAGCGATCGCTAGCAACTCATCTTTCGTGGAGCGATATGGCCGAAGCGCATTATAAATTTCGAGAATCCGTTTATCAGGAATTGCTATAAGTTCTGCTGCTCTTCTAAGGTTTGCTGCAAATTGTTTTCGCCCCATTGAATCTGCTATTTGTGCTTGCAGCTCAAGAGTTTCCGGTGAAATACGTATATCTTCCGGCTTAACGTCTCCGTCTATAACCCCTTTTAAGTTAATCTCATCCAATGACTTACCTGTAGGGGTTTTTATTAATTCCGGCCGTTTTTCAGCCAATGGGTAGTCATGTTTTACATCCACTTTTACCCATTGATTTTTCTCATTTTTTTCCGTGTTAACTTCCGCACCATTCATAGAGGCCATTATTTCTTTCACAATTTGTTCGATTAATGCTTGATTCAACTTTCGTCACCTCCGGTTAATAAAACTTTACTTCTAATTCAACTGCTTTTTTATTGCGGTCAACATGTTCTGTTTCTTTTATATGAAGAAGCGCGGCAATCGCTTGATATTTTGGCCGGGCCATTTGATCATTCCGGGTAGGGACAGGGTTTGGCGATTCCCCTTTTGCATATTTCGCAGCATTTTTGCCAATTGCGCGATAAGTTTCTAAGTCTAGCAATGGTGCTTGGGGAAATAATTCAAGATTATTTAACGGCTGCAAATCTTTTTGGTGAATAACCGTCGTTCCTTTGGACTGAATGCCTATCCCGATACCTGAGCCGCTTAATTTAGCGGCATGGTGAGCAATAAACCCAACATCTGAAGTATGATAAACTTTAATCACCCGTGCAGCAAGCCCCTCTTCTTCAATACCGGCAATCACTTCCTTTAATAAATCCGCATGTGGAACACCGACGATGGTTTTGGTTTGGTATTTGCCAAATGCCGGCCCTAATCCAATAACGACTTCATCTTTTCTTGTGCCGACTTCCGCCGTTCCTTTTTCCACAAGTTCTAATCCATTGCCGTTTTTTGCTGGCGGTTTGGGATGACCGTTTTCATTAACATCTACTTCTACTTCTTTTTCTTCAAATTGAAAACTTTTTAAAACTTCTTCCACTACATCACGAATAATCTGTTCGTTAATGATCATCTTCCACACCCCTTTCAACGATTAATGAATATCTTCTGGCCTGATAGCATTAGGAATGTTTTTGATTTCTTCCCATCTTTCCTCACTCATTCGATATCCTGTTCCCGGTCCCATATAATCGTTCAAATCATTTACGGCACTAATCACTTTAAAATCTTTCGTAATAATGGCAGACGTATGCAAGTAGTCACCAGATATACGTTGTTTCAACATATTTAACACATTTTGGGCAATATCATCAAAACCATGTTTGCTTAAGGCTTTAACAACATCAAGACCAGTAACTCCGCGTTTCATCATCTCTTCTGCAGCTCTTATATCTTCCACTACATTCCGTTCCGGCATATCTTTGCTTCCATGCGCATAAGTGGCTGCTTCGACTTCTTCATCTGTGATGGCAGGAAGTCCTAATTCTTCAAACACAGCCTGAATTGCTTTCGCCGCTTTATTTCTTACCGCAATGACTTCCTCTTCTGTAACAGGGCGCAACCCGCCATCCACTTTTAAATCGCGCTGCAATACGTTGTAATCATCAAAATCTTCTGCGTCGAAGTTAGATCCAGCAAACATATTGTCATAGTTAGGAGTCGAGCTGTATCCAGAAAAGATAAAGTCTGTGCCAGGAAGCATTTGCATAAGAGTACGAGCTGTTCTTCTAATATCGGAATGTGAAAATGTTTGGTCATTTCCAGACGCAACTTCCAGATCCAACATTGCTGCTATTAAATTTTCGGCAAGCACAGCACGAATTCCAGACGGAACGCTTCCAGGAATACCGATGCAGCTGATCGATCCGTTTTGCAAACCTTGTACACCGGCACCTTTGGCAATAAAAATGCATCGTGCTTCGAGATATAACATGGATTTGCCTTCTGCATACCCCATTTGTACTTCCGATCCAGTACCTGATGTAAACCGCATTTTTAATCCGCGAGAAGCATAAGCGGATGCCAGGAATGCTTTAGAATATGGAGTATCGTCACCGTCGACAAATACAGGCTCTGTTCCATATACAGAAATGGTTTCAGCATAGCAGCTAAGCCCTCGCAAACCTAGCTCTAATTCGGTTGCCTCTTCCAGTGAACATTGCGTTAAGACACCGCCACGGCCTGTTTGTGAGCCAACTAAAAGGGATAAAGCGTTCAATGGATAGTAACGGACAATGCCAACGGTCGTTTCCATTTCATCGAATCCGCGTAGTGCCGCCTCTGCTGCATCTGCTGCAATTTGAACAGGATTATCTTTAACGTTAGTGACGTGGCATTGGATAGACGGCGTTTTTCTTGCTCTCATCTTTTGCAGTGCCATCATCATCTCAACCACATTCATGTAACCGACAACCTCGCAAATCTTTGCGGGAGTCATTGCGGTAGTAAGAGGGATAATTTTCTCACGTGGCACGTTAATATCAACTAGCATTCTTGCCAGCTCTAATGAGTCCATTGCCATGACTTCTTCTGCCTTGTCCAGATTGATCCCGTAATCCGCAATGAAATAATCAATAAAATCAAATTGGTCACGTGTTTTTCCGTCCAATTCAACAACAACGCCATTTTCGATTTTTATACTTGGCTTAGGATCATTTGGACCGTTCATCGCGATTAAACCAACTTCCGGCCATTCCGCTACGAACCCATCCTGATTAACCGGCCGTTTCGCTAATACTTGAAATCGCTTGGATCTCATAACATTCCCTCCCAAAGATTAAATATATGGAATGGTCTCTGAGACAGGCACGCTTCCCAAAGTTCCTAATAACTTAATGCCAACTTCTCTTGCTGCAATAAGAGCTTGCCGGACTGCTCCTGAATCACCAGTGAAAGTTAAAATCACTTCATTAGTAAAACTTGTGCCTTGATTAGGAGAACTATAGCTTAATACCTCGACATTCGCTGCTTTTACAGCCGTATCCGCAAGAACAACACCTATGGCTGCCGGGGCACCAACGACTAATCCAAATGATTTGCCAACTGGCGCATTAAATGCTTTTTCACATGCATAACTTGCCCGAGCCGTATATTGAAACTCGATATGCCCTGCTTCGTTTCCATACACATCTCCAAAAGTACGTTCCAATTCTTTCAAGGCTACTTCCACTGCCCGGCGAGCATCTGCTACATCTTCAGCGCCAAAAATAATTAAGCTTCCGTGGCCAGCCCCGCCTTTCGTGTCACGTGCAAGTTCAATGGCTAAAATTTCTGTATTGGTTGCTTTCACAGCTTCATCAGCAGCTAAAATTTGCGGCCCAGCCCCAATACGTCCGCCGATAATTCCTATTGAACGATACTTTTTGTCAAGATTCATCGCCTCATGGACACTAGAATCTACATTGGCAATAACTAAACCGATCGTATCTCCGCGGCCTGTGCCAACAAACTCTGTTAAACCACAGATATTTTTTTCTTTTGATTTATTCTCTTCCGCATTGGAAGCATTCATTTTTCTCATCACTTCCTGCGTGATTTTATCAATGATTTGCTCCTTCATGCCTAACACCTCCATTGCTTCATTCTTGAACTAGTTTAGGAAGAATTCCTTCCACTTCTGTGTGCGGTCTTGGAATGACATGAATGGATATGACTTGCCCCACTTTTTCCGCGGCTGCTGCACCAGCATCCGTTGCTGCTTTTACAGCGCCAACATCGCCGCGGACCATCACCGTGACAAGCCCGGAACCAATTTTCTGGTAACCGATAAGTGTCACATTTGCCGCTTTCACCATTGCATCTGCCGCTTCAATAGCAGCAACTAACCCTTTTGTCTCCACCATACCTAATGCTTCCCGAACCATACGTGGACCTCCCTCTACTAAAATTTTTCTTTGCGTTTCCCCATGGATTTTTTGAATTCCAAGAGAATGTAACCCCTTTCAACTATATATTTATCTTAATTTACATAAATTTTCGTGATATTTTATTGGCGTATAAGAGTAAACAATTGTGGAGTTTCGATATCAGTCTTTTATCATTTTTTATTTTTATCCTTCAATTTTTGCGTTGATAATTTTAAAAAAGATAAATTTTTGTCATCTTATAGTAAAATATTGTCCATATGAATCTTTCCCGCCTGCATTCCATGCGGTTTGACGGGTGGTTTGGTTATAGAACGTATGTTTGTTTCAAGAAATAAAAAACTCCCGATTCATCTCCCTCCTTCACTCCGTTGAGTGGAAAGAGATGAATCGGGAAAAATGTTCAAAAAACCACCTTGTTCACCGAGCATTTATATAAGCCAATTTCCATTGAGAACGCTATTATGCTTTTTTTTAGAAAGTCCCTTTTTGCTTCTTTTTCTGTATTCTGATGGGGTGATGCCCACCACTTTTTTAAAGACTTTACTAAAGTAATTAGGTTCTTGATAATTCAATTCTAAAGCAATATGGATGACTGGTAAATCTGTATTTTCTAGAAGCTCTTTAGCTTTTTGCATTTTCTTTTCTGTTACATAACTAACAAAATTCATCTTTAATTCTTTTTTAAACAGCTTACTAAGATAAAAAGGACTTATGTGAACATGTTCTGCCACTTCCTCGAGCGTGATCCCGTTTTGATAATTTTCTTCTATATAATTTAATGCTGATTGAATCACTTTTCCGTCTTGAATTGAATTTTTAGCAGTAATCCCATCTAACATACTATCAAATTTATCGTTTTCTTTCTCGTTGAATGTCATATAACGCCGGATGAGCGCAATAACATCTTCTTGATGGGAAGGTTTCATAAGAATTTCATCGGCTCCCATTTCTAGTGCGCGTTGCAGAATTTCAGAACCAAATAAATCATACCCAGATAATAAAATAATCGAATTTTTATGATAAATGCCTTTCATAAACTCAATTAAATCAAAAACATCTGTCCCCGGAATATTAATATCCAGAAAGGTTATATCCGGTTGTGTTTTGCAAAATAATTCCATCGCCTTTTTTCCAGAAGACGCCTCTCCGATGACCACCGTCTCTTTCATTTTTTTTAAAATTACTTTAAAAGCTTCCCGGACAAGATATTCATCATCAACTAGTAATATTTTTAACACAACTGGTCCCTCCCCCCTCGCTAGTTTTTCGGAATTCTCATCCTTACCGTTATGCCGCCCTGTGAATTTTGCGATATGGATAATTTATATTCATCGCCATACAGTGATATTAAAACGGAATTGACATAATTTAATCCCATTCCCTTTAACCATTTTCCACCATTATTTTTACTATTATCTTCAAAAATGCGATCCATTTTTTCCTTTGCCATTCCAACACCATCATCTGAAACGACAAATACATAATCTCGGCTTAGTGAATAGCCTTTCACACTTATATTGCCATTTCCGTCTTTTGGTTCAATGCCATGAATAACCGCATTATCAATGATTGCTTGCAAAAGAAAAGGGGGAATTGTTATGGATTCAAACTCTTTGGGGATGTCGATCATTACTCGTAATCGATCATTGAATCTTAGCTTTTGAAGCAGCAAATATTTCTCAATAAACGCTAATTCCTCTTTTAACTGGACAAGATTTTGATTGTTGGTGATGATATATTTTAACATTTCAAATAAAGTTAATATCGCCTCTTGTGTTTTTGGCGCCTCCTCAATGATCGATAAACACGTTAAAGTATTCATTGTATTAAATAAAAAGTAGGGATTTAGAAGGAGATGGAGCGATTGAATTTGTTTATTTAACAGCGCTTTTTCTAATTCGGCACTAACTTTCATCTGATTAATTAATTGCTGATTTTTCTTATGTAACTCTTCATGAACATATTTCATAATTTCTCTTTCAAATATATGATTGATTACATAAAACATCATTTCTGCAGCAGCGGTGATTTTTTCATAGGATATAATAGGGATTTTCTCATACTCTTTTATTAATTCATGGTTTTCTTTCCAATCCGGCGACTCTTTCACAATATAATCCAGCTTTTCATTATCTTTTTCATCCATCCTCGCCTGCCCAACGAGCATAGAACCTAAATATTGCCCTTGTACAATAATAGGCACGGCAAAATCAACTAACCCGCAATGACAATGATACACATAAAAATGACCAATTCTCGCTGCTTCTAATCCGCCAAAGGCATCACATTTAAAACATTGTGCCATAAGGTTAGGGTCTTTTCGAACAATATTACAAAATTTAGAAAAATTACTATATTTCGTTATAGGGTTCCCGCGATAATCAACCGTTATTGCAGCCAGTCCAGTAGCTTTCGCAAAAGCATCTTGTACTTTTTGTAAAAATTCAATATCTATAATTTCTTCTAATTTCATACTATATCACTCACTAACGGTTAGTTATTTTTACTTTAACAACCAATAAAAGGAAATTAATGTCACAGAGACGGGACTAGGTTGAATTTCCACCAACTTCCTTTATTTGAACATATTATTATATTGTTCATATTTACTATATCAAATCATTATCGAAAATGATTTTGTTAATAGTGACTATTTATTGACATTATGAATATGAAGCGATACACCGATCTCAGTTTGGAAAAACGCGGATTACCGGCAACGGATTTCTTTGTTCAGCTGTTTCCCTCTGTTTGCCGTGCAACAGGCACCCGCCGGCAGCGGTTAGGATAGTCCGCTTCAAATTCCTTGCACGTTTAAGTTTAATAGTCCGCCGTTACTTTTTAACTCCCGAATATATATAATGGTTCTTGCCGAAAATAAACACTTCTTTTTCTTTAGTGAAACCTATCTTCTCTGCCACACGAATGGACGGGACATTTCTTGGATCAATAATGCTGATCAGCTTATTTAATCCCAATCGATCAAACGCATATTCCTTGCACGCTTTAGCTGCTTCGGTTGCAAACCCCTTAGACCAATATTTTTTATTTATGTGGTACCCAATCTCCACTTCGATATTGCCATTTATTTTTTGTTTAACGAGACCACAATCGCCGATAAATTCATTCGTTTCCTTTAAACAAACCGCCCATAATCCATAGCCATCATTCCGATATCTGTCTTGATTTCGTTTAACCCAGTCTTGAGTTTGCTGAATGCTAAAGGGAGATGGATAAAACTTCATGGTTTCTGGGTCAGAAAAAATACAATGCAGAGGAATAATATCTTCATCTTCATACTGTCTTAATATCAATCTTTTTGTTTCAAGAACAGCCATTTTCCCTATCCTCTTTCTTTTTTGTATTGCTTAAAAATTTGACTTTACATCTGGTGACAATTCTTTTACATGTTTTAGAAACTCTTATGCCCTTTTGCTTTTATATTTGGATTAACACGAGAACCGTTCATTAGCAATCCACGTATACGATGATCTTGCTTCGCAAATGTTATGATGAAATCCATCTTTTCTTGTTCCGTTCTCATTTTCACATATATCATCCTTTTCTTTCCTATTGGCTAGTGGAGAGAATTTATACATTTGATTCTTGTTCATGTTATAAACCCAATTCTCTTAGCGCTTCCATTTTTCCTTCTTAAACCAATAAGAAAAAGGAGCTGCAAAAACAGCTCCCTTATTGATTCACACTTATTTCGAAAGTAAATATGAACAAATGAACGAAATCATTACGGCTTAAAATGCTGTATAACTACTCCTTTACCGCTTTCAACTTCCACTTCTGCAAATGCTCCATTTATAAATGTGATTTGCGGAGGCACATGGCCACAGTCTATATCATAAACAATTGGAATTTGAAGTTCATCAGCGAGTTCTTTATATACGTCTTCCACAGTATAATCATCGACTGGGTGGTTTGCCGCACTACGTCCAAACAAAATACCTGAACAATGGTCAAACCAACCTGCTAGCTTCATTTGAACGAGTGAACGTCGTAAATCAGTAGTAGTTAGCTCGCAGTTTTCCAAATACCAGATTAAAGGATCGCTATCAAAATGTTTCTTCCTAAACTCTTGCACTCTGCCATATGGAGTGCCAATAAGATGCCTGATGACATCTATACACCCGCCAAACAACCGGCCTTTGATCTTAACATTGCCAGTTGAAATAGTTTTCCAGTATGTATCCTCTGTTAAATGAAAAACACATGGAGATGGATTATCATGTTGCCATTTCTTTTGATATTTGCTTGAAGAGTATTGGATAACGGAAGCCTCTGTTTCCGTTGATAAAACCGTTTCCCACATGGCTGTCGTCTCATCGGAGTATTCGCCTCTTAAATCTACTAGATTTGTTCCATGAGCAGTGGCTATTCCTGTGTTTAAAGTAATTGCCAACAACAGGACACTTGTATCCGAGTAACCTAATACCCATTTTTTATTTATTTTTTCAAAATCGATTTCTTCCAGTATTTCAATTAGTAGCTCACCTCCCCAAGGAGGAATGATGATATCAATGTTCTCATTTTGCATCATTTCCATAAATTCATTTGCTCTCTTTTTGGCACTAGCAGACTTCGCTTTTTCTTGTGTCCAGACCGTTTCTCCGCAAACGACTTTATATCCTTTTCTCTCCATACTTTCACAGGTTTGTTTCAACATAGGATGCAATTCTGCCTTAACACCAGAGGAAGGTGCGGTTACACCAATCGTTGCCCCTTTTTTTAAAAACGGATATTTTATCATATGCATTCTCCTGTTCTTTCCTATCTGCCTAGAATGTATTTTAGTTTATCTGTCTCGTTATTCACTTTTCGTTCTGAAGAGGCTTAAAGGAATCCAAAAGCCTGAAGCCCTTTATGCCCTTCATCACCTTATTCCTTCAGTCTAAAACTGACAATATATCATTAATTGCTTTACTTTTCAAATTATTTTATCATATTAACCATCGAAATGAATATAAGAATTAACTTGATCATGAAAGGAGAAAAATATGTACTCATTTGTGCACGAGCCAACAGGCATATTTCCATCCGTTTGTCCTCTGGATTGTCCTGATCAATGCGGGTTATTGGTACACAAGCGAAACGGAAAAATTGTAAAAATACAAGGAGATCCGGATCATCCTGTGACAAAAGGAAATATATGCAATAAAGTGCGGAATATGACTGAGCGGATTTATGACCCAAAGCGCTTGAAATATCCAATGAAACGTACGGGTGCTAAAGGTGAAGGAAAATTTGTGCGGATAAGCTGGGACGAAGCAATCGAGATAATTACTGATAAATGGAAAGAGCTGATCGAAACAGAAGGGCCTGAAAGCATTCTTCCGTATAGCTTTTATGGCAATATGGGAAGACTCAGCGCCGAAGGAATGGACCGGCGGTTTTTCCACCGGTTGGGCGCTTCCTTGCTTGACCGGACCATTTGTTCGTCAGCTGGGGCGGAAGGGCTTAAATACACAATGGGAGGCGGCTTTGGGATAGACCCGGAAGATACGGTTCATGCAAAATTAATCATCTTCTGGGGAATCAATGCTGTTAGCACCAACATGCATCAAATCATCCTTGCCCAAAAAGCCCGGAAAAATGGCGCAAAAATCATTTGTATTGATGTTCATAAAAATCAAACCGGCCAATTCGCCGATTGGTTCATTCCAATCTTGCCGGGCACCGATGCCGCTCTCGCTTTGGGCATGATGCACATTTTGTTTGCCGAAAACATGGTAGACAATGATTTTTTGGCGAAATATACAGTCGGACATGAAGAGCTGCGTGAGCACGTTGTCCAGTATGATCCTGTCACTGTTTCCGGAATTACAGGTGTTCCCGTTGAAGACATTTATAAACTTGCCAGATTGTATGGGCAAACCACTCCTTCCTTTATTCGAATCGGCAACGGTCTTCAGCATCACGACAATGGGGGCATGTGTGTCCGGACCATTGCTTGCCTTCCTGCCCTGACCGGACAATGGCTTGTTAAAGGCGGCGGAGCCATCAAGTCAAATAGCGGGTATTTGGCCCTTAATAAAATGAGCTTGCAACGCCCGGATTTATTGCAAAATAAACATACACGAGTCATAAACATGAATCTGCTTGGCCAAGCATTATTAGAATTAGACCCGCCGATCAAATCCTTATTCGTGTACGGCACAAACCCTGCAGTGGTTGCACCGGATAGCAATAAAGTAAGAAAAGGATTGGCACGGGAAGATCTCTTTGTCGTCGTGCATGACTTATTTTTAACAGAAACCGCAAAATATGCGGATATTGTACTTCCTGCCACCTCTTCATTCGAAAATACGGATCTTTATACATCATACTGGCACCACTATGTTCAAATTCAGCTGCCAGTGATTGAGCGATATGGAGAGTCCAAATCAAATGTCGAAGTGTTCCAATTGCTTGCGGAAAAAATGGGCTTTGAAGATCCGTGTTTATATGAGACAGAAAAAGAAATGATTTCGCAAGCCTTGGATAACCCAAACAATCCTTGCCTGAAAGGAATCGATTACGAAACATTGGCGGAAAAGCAGTATATAAAAGCACATGTAAAACCGTTGCTGCCAGGAAAACTGCTAACTCCTAGCGGAAAAATTGAGCTTTATTCAAAGAAAATGGAACAAGATGGCTACCCTCCTTTGCCAACCTTTACGCCGCTTGTTAATGATGGCGACTTTCCGTTTTTGTTTGTGCCCGGTCCCAACCACCATTTCTTAAATACCACCTTTTCAAACAATGAAAAACATGTTTCTCTTGAAAAAGAGCCTTGCTTGCATATGAATATTCAAGATGCTCTATCAAAAGGGATTCAGGATGGAGATAAAGTCCGGGTGTGGAACCATCGCGGAGAATGTATTTTAAAAGTTTCTGTCGGAGAAAATGTACTCCCTGGTGTCGTTGTCACGCAGGGGCTCTGGACAGATTCCCCAGGCGCGAAACATTTGGTAAACTCCCTTACTCCAGACCGAATAGCCGATATGGGCGGCGGAGCCACTTTCTTTTCTGGCCGCGTAGATGTGGAGAAACTTTAGGATGAATTTCTGCAGAAATGTTGATGGATACCATTTCTTTCGTTTATTTACTTGTATATTTCGTTATTGAATTCCTGTTTTTTTACAACCAAATAAGAGTATGCAGTTGATTGAATATTAACTCATATGCAACGTTCCTTGACATGGAACCTCTGCGGTCATGATTCTACACAAAGTGTCAAGTTGTATTAAAACAAATCTTTAGTACAGTTTTCTTTAACCCGTTTCAATACCAAGGATCCTCGACAGGACAGTGCTTATCGTCCTGTCTTTTATTTTAAGAGGTATGCCATGCATTTATGCATTAAAATAGACAACTTAAAATTTGTGATTTTCCCGATAACACGATTTATTTGCTTTGTATGACAGATGAATTAAAATAAAAATATTCATAATTTTGTTCTTATTGCTTAAGGAGGATGCTTATGAACAATTTTCATTATTTTTGTCCGACGCGCATTGAAATGGGAATGGGAAAAGCAAAGCAACTGCCGGAATTATTGGAATCACTGCAAATTGGAAAATCGATTTTACTTGTTAGCGATCCGGGAGTTGTTCAGACGGGCTTGGTTGAACCAATTCAAGCGAAATTGCAGTCAGCCGGCTACCGCGTAACGTTGTTTGATGACATATCACAAAATCCGCGCGACACGGAATGTTTAAAAGGGGCAAAGTATTTTAACGAACAGAACGCTGACGCCGTTGTAGCCATCGGTGGCGGAAGCGCGATGGATACGGGAAAAGCGATTGCACTCATTGGGAGAAATGGCGGGACACCGATTGAATATGTTGAAGGACAACGGCGGTATGAAAATGTTGCTCCAATTATTTGTATCCCAACAACGGCGGGAACAGGTTCTGAAGTCACCCGTTCGTCTGTCATTACGGAAGCGGCCACCCACCGGAAGCTGACATTGAAAGATGCTGCGCTGCGTCCGGTATTGGCTGTGCTTGATCCGGAACTAACATTCACCGTGCCTAAATCTGTAACAGCTGCAACCGGGGTTGATGCATTAGTTCATGCGATCGAAGGCTATACGTGCAAAGTGACGAACCCAATATCGCAAGCACTAGGGGCAAAGGCAATGGAAATCATTGTGTCATCACTCCCTGAAGCATGCCAAGATGGCCGAAACGAAGAAGCCCGATACAACATGCTGCTAGGCAGTTTGCTTGCAGGATTATGCTTCGGATCTGCAGACGTAGCGGCTGTCCATTGTTTAGCAGAGGCTCTAGGTGGGCTCTACGATACGCCGCATGGTGTCGCAAATGCCGTCTTTTTACCGTTTGTATTGAAATTTAATGCCGAAGAAAACAAAGCGATGCATGCCCAATTGGCACGATATATGAAATTTGCCGCAGAATCTGATTCAGATGAAAAAGCAGTCGAACAATTAATTCAAAGTATTGAAACGTTTACTCGCAGCTTGGATATTCCAAAACTAAAAGACTTGCCTGGTGTGCGTAAAGAAGACTTTGCAAAAATCGTTGAATTGGCTATGCAAAACGGATCCACTCCAAGCAATGTCCGAACCGTGACAGCCGAAGATTATCTTCACATTCTCCAAGAAGCATACAGCGCTTGAATCGTACAAGGACTTAAAAACGAAAACATCTTTTCTTCCACGTCTGGCGCTCTCCGTTTAGTAATAGGTGTCTTCTTGGCTAAAATCAAAAAAGTTATGTTAACAAAACTTTTAATCTGTAATGTAACTGTAATATAGTAATATACTTGTAACTATTTTTTATCTTCTTGTTATAGATTATCTATATTTTTTTTAAATATAATGTTTGTGTCAATAGAAAGAATTATCCAAATACACCTGGGGGGAGCGCAGCATGAAAAAATCATTTATTCTGACTGGTACCATTATAAGTTCTTTATTAGCAGGCCAAACTGCTTTCGCTAGCAGTTATACCGTCCAAAAAGGCGATACACTTTGGGGAATATCGAAAAAATACAACACTACGGTAGAAACTTTAAAACAAATGAATCATTTAACTTCTGATCTTATTTTTCCTGGACAAATATTAAAAGTTGACGAAAAAAAAGATACATATACAGTGAATCCTGGTGATACCTTAAGCAAAATCGCAAAACAATTTAATACGACTGTTGATGCATTATTAAAGATGAATCCTGAGATTTCCAACCCAAACTTTATTAAGGCCGGCCAAACCATTTATGTGCCTGGAGCGGTTACGGCTTCTGTGCAAAAGCAAACGGCGTCTTCGGTTTCCGCGGTATCTGCCACTTCTTCCGAAAACAGCACACAAGCTGCGAATTCTTCTTTGGCTGATCGCGTCATTCAAATTGGCGAAAAATATTTAGGTGCTAAATATTTATACGGTGCTAGCCCATCCCGCACAGACGCATTTGATTGCTCATCCTTTACGATGCGGGTATTTAGTGAGGTTGGAATTTCTTTACCTCGCAGTTCAGCGGCACAATCACAAGTTGGCACACCGGTCTCTTTCAATCAGCTTCAGAAAGGAGATCTCGTCTTCTTTGATACAGACTTCGATGGAGCGATCAATCATGTCGGAATTTATGCGGGCAACGGCCAAATGCTAAATGTTTCAACTTCCAAAGGCGTCTCTTATGCATCGATTGGTTCTTCTTATTGGAAAGAACGCTTAGTAAAAGCAGTGCGTGTCATCAATTAATCGATGAAAAAGCAATGGTGTAAACGAACATTGCTTTTTCTTACTCACCTTCCAAGCCGCAGAAAAGTTTGGCATATTGAATCCCCCGCTACCGGCGAATGCCAAGCGGGGATTTTTGTTTAAGGGCCTTAAAATTCCATCTGCTTAATACGATATGTTAACTATACGGGAGATAGTAAGAAATTTTTACTTTCTACTAATAACAGATATGAGATGTTATCAAAACCTAAAATAAAAAATGGCGGCAGCTTTATTTTCACTTCTTGTTTCCGCTAAAATATGATAGAATTTGCCTGGAAAATGTTTTTAATCTGGCTGTTGTTTATAAAAGCAAAGGGACATACAGGTAACCGTTTTCCTCCCCTAACATAACAAAAAATGGTAAAAATTTATATTCCTTTCTTAAAATTTATCCAAGGGGTTGGAACAAAGATGAAAAAAACACTTTTGCGATTATTGCTCTTGTTATCCGTATTCATACTTGCTGTTGGTTGCAGTTCTAAAATACATGATGAAAATGTTAATAAGGGTATCGGCGATTTTAAAAATGCCAATTTTGCTTCCGAAAAACTTCTAAGAAGCCACTATATCAAACATGTAGTTAAACAAAAAGAATTCGGCAATATCACAATGGACGAATACTTAGAAGGGGTAAGGAAACTCATTAACTCAAAACCAGGCAGGGACATCTTAACCAAAACTCGTTCAAACGGAGATATCTTGTTCTATAATAAATCGACCAATGAGTTTGCGGTAGTTACAAAAGATGGTGTAATAAGGACTTATTTCAAACCTAAAGAAGGGATTAAGTATTTTAACAAGCAATAGGAGATGAGCAAAATGAAACATATATGTCCGGTTTGTGGTTACGACGGGCTAGAAGAAATGCCTTATGACCAAGATGGTAATCCTTCTTATGAAATATGTGATTGCTGCGGGTTTGAATTTGGATTTGATGATGATAGCGAAGGACTTTCATTTGAGGAATACCGCAAAAAATGGATTGAAGAAGGAGCGAAATGGTTCAATCCGGATATGAAACCAAAAGGGTGGGACATTAAACGGCAACTGTTAAACATTCATGTTCAGTTATAGAATTTGCTGTTTATCACACTACTTAGAGTTTGAAGCTGATCATGCGCCAAAACAGTGTTTATCCTAAAAAGAGTAAACACTGTTTTGGTTGCTAACTAAATGACATTCTTTTGACACCAACTGGACTCCGATTCGCTGTTTCCAATTTGCAGGCCAAGAATTTCCCGATATCCTTCCTCATTCACTCCCGTGGCGATCAACACGGCGCTGGAGCGCACTCGTCCATTCTCCCGGACTTTCGTATAAATGGCATCCACCAGCACAAACGGGTACACGTGTTCATGAAGGAAATGGTGATTCCAGTCTTGGATCATCGGATTCTAGCCCTTTGCATAGCGAGGAGACCGTCGACTTGGAAAACGAAGTCCCACACAACTCCTCCGTAATTTGGGTGATTTTTCGGGTAGACACCCCCGTTCACCACCATTTCCATTAATGTCAGTACCAGCGCTTGTTCACTTCGTTGATATCATTGAAACCGTTCGGTGGAGAACTCCCCATCTCTGGTCCGTGGAACGCGCAAGGTCAACCGTCCCACCCGGGTTACAAAATGCGGTTGCAAAGAAAATTCCTTTATTATCCATTCCCTCACCAAAAGACATTAGAACGAAAATCTTCAGGAATTAGAGAATCTCTCCATAAATTGACAATCTCTCATCATCCGGATGAATAAAGTGACGCAAAAGGTCGCTGAATCGATCTTTTGCGTCAACTTTATCCATATATTTGCTGTACATATTGCGAAGTTAAGTTGATTACTCAAGATGATGGAAGCGGCAATCATCTGTTTTAGACGCTATTACTCCGCAAATCTGCTCAACCCAATTGTATCGGGCAATCTGGCCAATAGCCGTAGCCGGACCTTTATAGAGCTTTAACTCCAATATAACTCCCTTCCTCGCCAGCGGCTAAAATATCTATAAGACGGTCATCAATGGATATTCCCCTTCTCTTTATCCTGCATCACCAGTGTATCCGTCCACGTCCAATTTCCTGCAAGGAGCATGCCAAACTCCAACATTCTTGTGCTACATCGCTTATTTCAAAATCTTAAATCCGTATTTCGCAAAGATTTGCAGAGAGTCTTTTGTCTGCAGATATTGGTAGAAATCTGTAGCTTCTGTTTTATGCTTCGTATTCTTGATGATGCCAACTGGGTAAATAATGGGATCATGCATATTAGCGGATGCTGTGTCGACAATTTTTACTTTATCGGATACTTGTGCATCGGTTTTGAATACAATTCCTGCATCAACGGAATTTGTTTCAACATACGATAATACTTGACGCACGTCCTTTGTGTACACAATTTTCCCTTTTACTTTTGTCCAAAGATTTAGCTTGGCCAAGGTTTGTTTTCCGTACTGACCTGCTGGAGTAGTTTCAGGATTCCCTATTGCCAATTGCTTTACGTTGCTGTTTGCCAAAGACGGAAATCCTTTTATGGTGTCTGCCTTGTCTTTTGGAACAATAAGAACGATTTCATTTCCTAACAAGTTCTTGCTCTCTTTCTTATTAATCAATCCTTTGTCAACAAGAGGACGAAACTTATTTTCAGCAGCCGAAAAAAACAGATCTGCCGGCGCTCCTTGTTCGATTTGCTGTTGTAATGCGCCGGAGCTTCCAAAGTTAAATGCTAATTTTATATTTTTATGCTCTTTTTCATACTTTTTCTGAATTTCCGTCAAAGCATCTTGTAAACTGGCTGCTGCTGAAATGGTTAATGTTACTGTCTTTTTCGATTCCTGTTTTCCCGCTTGATTCGTGCAAGCAAAAATAAAGAAGAGTGAAGCACACAAAAGCACACTCATAATGATGCGAATAGAATGCTTCATACTTCTGTCCCTTCCTTTCTTGTATATCATTAGCATAAACTTATTATAATTATTTATAACTATTTTATACAATATATAATTAAACAATATTAAATATAATTATTTATTATTATATAGAACTATTAATTTTTTAATATTACCAGATAGAAAAATCAGATTATTGCATCCGTCCGGTATTCTCAAGATCATTTCGTTTTTTTATAATCCTGCTTTATATATCAGCAAAAAAACAAAAGCCAGAGATTTCACAAGAAACCTCTGGCTTTTAGTGAATTTGCTTCATAACTTCATGTTTCATAAACCACTTGTCCAGTTTGTGATAAATCATAACCGCCTAATGCTTCCAAATCGCTTTTAAAGTCATCAGACCTTAAAATTTGCAGGACTTGGCTAATTAATTCTCTATTCTCATCGTTCTTTAAAATAACCAAATCATACTTTTCGTTCACTAACGGAATGAAATCCACATTTTTTACTAAGTTAGCGCCTCTTTCAATTCCTACTCCGACATCAGCCTCCCCCTTGGCAACAACACTTGCGACACTTACATGATTTGTCACCTCATGGTCATAACCATTAATTTCAGATACAGGTATGCGATGCTTTCGCAAACTTTCATCCAGTAACACCCGCGCCCCTGACCCTTTTTCGCGGTTGACGATTTTTATATCTTTTCTCCTTAAATCTTCCCAATGCTTAATATTCAATGGATTTCCTTTTTGGACATAAAAGCCTGCTTTTCTTGCTAATAAACGAATCACGATATATTGGAAATTCACTAGTATCTTACTGATATACGGAACGTTATATTCACCGGAAATTCCTTCGATTAAATGCGTGCTTACAATATCTGAATATCCCTGATACATCGAAATGAGACTTTCTAAGCTTCCGACATAAGAGCGCAGCGGCCGAAACCGTTTTGAGGATTTTTCTAAGTAGTTAGCCAAAATATCTAAACTTATATCTTGGCCGCTTATGATTAATTGTCTCACTTGCGGATACCCTCGTGCTTCACTCGTTGTTTCTTTATTTAATGGTTGTGAGGCGGTTGGCTGTAACTTTCCTTTTGCCCTTTTTATATATGCTTCAAGATCGGAAGGATCAATTCGCATTTGCCGTCCGACACGATAAGCAGGCAATAAACCTTTTTTTACTAAATCATATACGGTTAATTTTGAAACTTTTAATATGTTTGCAACTTCCTCGGTTGTATAAGAATGGCTTTTTTCCATACTACTTGCTCCTTTTATTTAGCAAAATTCATTATAAGTAATTATATTTCGATAATTCGATATGAAGATATCTTTGTATGAAACAGTTTCGATTTCATCTTATTATATCATGTTTTATTTGGCACATTGAGCCCAACATTTGTATATTGCTGCTTCAAAGCTTACAATCATTGAAATGGAAAACTCGAACCGAAAACGAACAATTCTCGCCTGCAAAACCGGAAACAGTGAATCAGCATTCATCCGGAGCAAGTTTTTTGGACGGATGAGAAACATCGGAGATTTCAGGAGTGGGCTTTGACTTGGATCAGCACGGCTGGCTTGTCCACATTTCAACATGGCAGCGTGCCAAATGCACTTTATTTGCAATATTCTTAACGAAGTTTATATGCAGCACCAACCAAGAAAATCTCTTTTTGTTGGTGCAGATTTTATAAAACGACAGAATTTTACCTGCAATGTGAATTTTTTTTCAACGGTTGAGGCACCTTTACCATACAGGAAATCCGCATTTTCTATACTGTCTTATCATAAAAACATGCGGCCAAGTACATTTTGTAGCGAAGCGCCAAATGTTCATCACCACAAGATGTACTTGATTTTTAAAGTTGAGGCATCATGTCCATTTATTTACAACCTTATGTTTAAAATTCTCCATCAATTGATAAAGAGTAACCACATTGTCAGCACTTATAACTAATTTTAGATTTTCAGGCTTGGCAAAACCTTTATCGACAGTATGTTCTAACATTTTTATGAGAGGATCGAAAAAGCCGTTGACATTAAGTAGACCAATTGGCTTATTATGTATGCCTATTTGCAGCCAAGACAGCACTTCAAAAAGTTCTTCATACGTGCCATAGCCTCCTGGCATGACAATAAATCCATCGGCTAACTCATACATTTTCGCTTTGCGTGTATGCATTGTATCTACAATAAAGAGTTCACTGATATTGTCATGTGCCAGTTCCTTGTCTTTTAAAAACTTGGGGATGATCCCAATAACACGGCCTTTATGGCTTAAGACGGCATTGGCGATTTCCCCCATTAACCCCGCCTTCCCTCCTCCGTAAATCAGGGATATTTTTTTACTGGCAAGGAACTTTCCAAGCTCTCTGGCTGCTTGCCTATACTCCATGTCGTTCCCATAGTTTGAACCGCAAAATACACAAATGGATTTCATCTTTCTCCCCTTCCCCGTTGATTATTATTCCAATTACTTACAGGAACACTCTACATATTAAGCGGTATTGGAGAGTAAGTCAAGACTTTATGGAAATTAGAGCTTTCATTTCAAAAAGTCAATGATTAGTTTTGCGGACCTGTCAAACAAGAGCTTCCCGGCTTGCTTTCCTCATTCTCCGGATTCTTTAGTATGGTCTTCTTGATTTCACAATTGTTCCATTGTCTCTATCGCGAAGCAAAGGAGCCGGACAAGCAAAACAGGAAGCTCTTCTGGAAAATATTTCTCGAGTCTGATTTATTATTTCTTTTAACAACTTATGTTCATCAGCCTCACATGTCCGCTACATTGACATTGATTTTTTCAATAAACGATTAATGACATAGGCAACTCCATGTTCATCGTTCGATAATGTCACTTCCTTTGCAATGTTTTTAATTTCTTCACATGCATTTCCCATGGCAATTCCTTTACCTGCAATAGAGATCATCGAATAATCATTCATGCTATCCCCGATCGCAATGGTCTGGCTAAGAGGGATGCCCAGTTCTTTTGCAAGTATTTTTAATGCATTCCCTTTTGAAGCCTCGATGTGCTCTAATTCAAAGTTGTAATTTGCAGATGTTACGAGCGTTAAGTCATTGCAATCTTGAAATTTATTCCATCCTCTATTAAGCTTTTCTTTATCAAAAGAGAAAACAAGGATGTTGTAAATGTTAATGGAAGGTTTTAATAGCTCTTTATATGAAGAAATGAAGACAAAGCCAGATTGGCTATATTGCTTCAAAGCAGCGGATTTAAGCTCTTCGCTGTCTAATTCTGGGTTTGCGCTGATTAGACGATCCATCTCAATGGATAAAAGCTCTCTTCCTTTTTGAGGAGTGAAGATGGCAGAATCGCTAAACACTTCATAGTAATATTCTTCTTGTTCTAGCCATTGAAGAATTTCAATCGCCTTATCTTTATCCAATGGAGTGGAAAGAAACAGCTGTCCGTCCGGTTTATGGATGGTAGCTCCGTTTGCACCTATGATCCATGTTCGAATACCTGTATGTTTGAATATTTCTTGGACATCAAAATGAGCTCTCCCTGTCGCCACCACAATCTCTATTCCGTTCTTTTGCGCTTCCTTCATTGCTTGGATATTTTCCCTGCTAATTTCATTATGCTTGTTTAGCAAAGTGCCATCTAAATCAATCGCCATTAACATTTTCAATTTCATCTTCCTCCCCCTCATGATCATCTGCGACCAATAGCTCAACAGAATGTTTTTTTAACAGCTCCCTAAACGGTTTCGGCGGTGTTTTATCTGTAATTAAAAGGTCAATATCACTCAAATCAGCAAAACGGTAAAAGTCTGTAATCCCTAATTTGGAATGATCCGCCAGGACGATGACCTGCTTTGCCTGTTGCAATATTTTGCGTTTGACCACTCCATCTTCCTCATGCGCAACCGTAAGCCCGTGTTCTGAAATACCGACTACCCCTAAAAATGCTTTATCGACATAATAATTAGACAATCGTTCAATGACAGATTCTCCATATAGAAAACGATGCTCTTTTTCGAGTTCCCCGCCAAGCAAATGAATGCGAATTCCCTGTTTGGAAGATAAAATATCTGCTTGGTTAATGGAGTTCGTTATAACCGTGCAACGTTGATCCCCAAGATATTCAGCACACGCTTGGACAGTGGTGGAGGCATCCAAGATAATCCTGTCACCGCTGTTAACTAAAGAAGCTGCTTTTTTTCCGATAATTTTTTTCTCATGGGGAACCGTTTGCAGCCGATGATAATAGCCTTTAATCTCATTGTGGACAGGTGGCAAAATCGCGCCTCCGCGCGTACGGATAATTAGCTTCTGTTCTTCAAGTTTAACAAGATCGCGCCGGGCTGTATCTCTGGAAACATTGTATAATGAGCAAATTTGTTCAACGGTTATTCGCTTATTTTTCCTTAAAAAGTCGAGGATTAAGAGCAAACGCTCATCTTGATACATCTCCCCCCACCTTCTTTCTAACAAACGAAAATAAATAAGTTCATACGTAATTATAAGTAAAAAAATTATAAAAACGCAAGTTATTTTAAGTTTTTATAAGTCGTTTTATTTATGTTAACGATTGGCATGAATAGATGAAAAACAACAAAATGAAAAGAGCTTGATATCTTAAGCTCCTTAAAGCCATAAAACAGATGGAAGACACCTGCGGGGGAAGGAATTAGAAAACTACTATATGCAATTCTTCAATATTAGCTTCCACGACGATAGAAACAGGGGAAAAGGAAATTAAGTTTTCGCTTAAAATCAGGAGAATTTAGCCGAAACTAGATCATCTGATATGAATAGCGAATCATTGCGCCTGTGCAAAATTGAGCGGCACATTGAAAAAAGAAGGAAAACAAGCGCTAAAGGAAAGAAAATCCTCCATCCTTCATATACTGAAAGCCTTCCGTAAATTTCAGCGATGGCCGTCATTATTACCATAAGAAACATCTTACAAATAAACAAATAAATTTTGTTTCTATGCTATAACAATCTAAATATTTTGATAAAATATACAAAAAAACTAACCTTATATATTGATATCTTTTTCATTAGACTTTCATTTCTCCGTGATGGATTTGAGAAGTTTCAATTTGAATCGTTGTATGCAGAATCTTAAATTTTTCTTCAATCATATGAATGGCGTCTTGCAAAATCTTTTGGCTGTCTTGATGATCTTCAATCAAAATGTGGCAGCTTAATGAATCTAACCCTGATGTAATCGTCCAAATATGAAGGTCGTGAACGCCAACCACTCCTTCAATGCTCTCAAGCGCTTTTTTCACTTCATTTTGGTCAATGGTAATGGGCGTTCCTTCCATCAAAATGTGAACCGTATGTTTAATAACTCCCCAAGCGCCCTTCAAGATTAATAAGGCAACCAAAATGGAAATAATGGGGTCTGCGACATACCAATCAAAGCGCCACATGACAAGCCCAGCGATGATAGCACCTACGGAACCTAAAGCGTCACCGATCACGTGAAGATATGCGCTACGAAGATTAACATTGTTTTTCACATCCCCTTTTCTCATAAGCGCCCAAGCGCTTAAAAGGTTAGCAAAAAGGCCAATGGCCGCAATCAACATCATAGAGCCGCCAGCTACCGTTGGGGGGTTGTAAAAACGCTGGATTGCTTCCCATACAATAAAGCCGGCGATAACAAACAAGGTAACTCCATTAAATAAAGCGGCTAAAATTTCAAAACGATAAAAGCCATATGTTTTATTGGGAGAAGCTGGTTTGGCGGCAAACCAAATGGCCGCTAAGCTGAGAGCAAGGGAACTGGCATCACTAAGCATATGACCAGAGTCAGAAAGAAGGGCCAGGCTGTTGGTGATTAAACCTCCGAAAAACTCCAACAACATAATTCCAGCCGTAATGAACAATGCAATCGCAAGCCCTTTTTTATTCCCTTCTCTGCTGTGATCATGATGGTGGCCGTGGTGATGATCATGGCCATGGTGGCTGTGAGAATGATGATGGTGATGACGCATGATAAAACGCCTCCTTAATGATGTTCAGCATGGTCAATAGCTTGCTTTAATAATGAAATAACGTGTTCATCGTCGCAGGAGTAAAACAGTGTTTTTCCTTCGCGCCGGTACTTAACTAGTTTCAGATTTCGCAACATACTTAGCTGATGGGAAACGGCTGATTGCGACATTCCCAATATTTCTGCTATATGATTGACATTGCACTCTTCTTGCGACAGCAAGTAAAGAATTTTGATTCGTGTTGGATCGGATAACACCTTAAAGATTTGCGAAACATTTTCAATCGTTTCAGATGTTAAGAACGAATGGTCTTCCCTCTTCATGATGATTTCCCTCACTTTATTAATTATATATGCTCATATATTCATATATATGATAACTTTTATTTATTATTTTGTCAAGTTTAGGAAATATTTTTTGAGGAAAACGGGTGATTGAACCCATAATCATGTTTGAACGCTTAAGTGGAGGCATGCCGATTCATGGGGATTTTTATCTGCATTGATGAATTTTCAGAATGGCGAAGCTACTTGCCGGTGATTGCTTATTTTGTTTTAGGATTGGTTGTTATTTGGAAAGATCCCCTTAAAGTCGTTTGGCTTTTCACTTGGATGAAAAATAATATTTAGTAAAACAGCTTTCTGCCAACGATGGGAACGTAAAAACGAATGAATAAAAGGAGGAAAAAAGCACTTGTTATTTTATTCTCCTCTCTTTTAATAACCAAAAACAGGCAGAGATGTTGAGAAATAAAACAGCTGATTCTGATCTTTGAAGCTGTTCAACGGACATCTCCCCTTTCTTTGAGCATTCAAAGCAATTAAGGCATAGACTGTGTTATCATTTCTATCATGAACGCAAAAACAGCCAAGATAATGGTGATTGCTGTTGAACTAAAAACCGCTCTTCTGTTAATGATGCTAAACTTTCCATCTTCAGCAAACTTACTATATATAAAATAAAGCAGGATGCCTAAAGCGACAGAACTTATCCAAATCATTAAACCCGCCTTCGTCGCTAAGCGGCGCCAATCAAAAACCCACAAGTATGCAATGCCAAGCTGGACAATAAGTAAGGATGCTGTCATAAGTGTCATCATATATTTAAACATGCATATCCCCCTATCAAACATTACAATGTCCGTTTTGCAAAAATGAGTTCACCTGTTCCCGTTTATGGCACTCCACTCCACCCAAAAAATTAAGTTGCTTTGTTCTGTTTCTCCAACAGTCCAATGAGTCCGGAGTCTACATAGCTTGACTGCAATCTTTTCTTGCGATTATGATTTGCCCGCCAAAAACACGGCACTTGCAAAAGCATTTTCTTCTGGCAAGCAGATGCATTACTAAACAACAGGCAACTCTGCTTTTCTGCTTCTTATCTATGAACATATAAATAATCAATCAACGGCGATTTTTTCACTATGGTCATCAAATCCCGCAGCAAATTGGCTTGGCCTTCAGCGTTCCCCCATTTTCTTTCGCAACGGTGCAGATTTCGCTTCATTGTAGTTTACATAATAAATTTATGATAAATTTTATATCAAGATTCTTCGCCATCAACAGAAAGGATAACACCACTTCATTTGGAGCACCAATGCCCCCCAAAGCATTGCCATGGGAATCATTGCCCATTTCTCCCCTGCTTTCAGCCGTCAATAATTTTTGCGGCAATGGCACCCGGTGTTATCGCAATTAACACGGTTCAATCTTTAAAACTTTGACTTTGCCCGGGTACGATTCTAAAATTTCGGAATACCATACTTTTACCTTTTGCCCATTTTTTATTCCCTTTAAAGTGCTGAATCCTTTTATCCATAACTTACTCATCTTATATTTGCTTCTTAATTCATGGATTGTAAACTTATCTGCGTCTTGCTGAACAAAATCTGGGTCTTCCACTAAATACACTTCCCCTTCTTTCATAATGATAAAACCTTCCAAAGTAGCTTTTGGCTGAAGAGATTGGTTCGTTTGATATTCCTGAAAGAACAATAATAATGCGGCAAAACTCAGAATGATGATCGCTAAAATAGATCTTTCCATCCATTTATCCCCTAACTTTTACATATGGTGAATTAATAAAGAAAGAATCACAACAACAGCGACCAAACTCCGTGCAAACAAAGAAACAACAGGAAGGATTCCCTGTTGCAATGCCAGGCCAACCAGTAAACGAAAATAGGAAATTGCATTAAAATCCTTTCGGAATGGCCATTTTGATTAGTTTATCATCATGATTGGCCGGAGCCCCTCGTCCATCCGTGTTGTTGGTGACAAAAAATAAATAATTTCTTAATATGAATACATCCCGCACGCGCCCGACGTTGGAAACGATTTGTTTATATGTTTTCTCTTTTACATTGAACGCCAAAACACCTTCTCCCCGCAGCTGTGCAACATACAAAATCCCGTTATGATAGGCAATTCCCGAAGGCGCCCAAGTATGATCCCCTGAATGGAATAATGGAGCAATTATCCCGTTTTTCGTTTCATCTCCTTGAATAAGCGGCCAGCCATAGTTTCCTTTCGGCTTAATCAAATTGATTTCATCATGTGCACTGGAGCCATGCTCAGAGCTGTAAAGCTGGCCCGTTTCATCCCATGCCAAGCCTTGCGGGTTGCGGTGTCCATAGCTATAGACGAAGGAGCCGGGATAAGGGTTATCGTCCGGTATGGTGCCGTCAAGATTCATGCGCAAAATTTTTCCGCCAAGTGATGCCTTGTCTTGGGCAATCATCGCATCTGTAGCATCCCCAGTGGTGATATACAATTTTTTGTCTGGCCCGATTTTTATTCTTCCTCCATGATGAAAATTTCCGCTTGGAATTTGGTCAAGCAGTACTTTTTGTTCAAACCATTCATTATTTTCTTCCCGTATTTCAACAACACGGTTAAATTGCCCGTTTTTATCCTCATATGTATAGTAAAGAAAAGCGTGATTCTTTTTCTCTGGATGAAGCACAAAGCCTAATACGCCAGCTTCAGATGCTGTTGAAAGCTGCTTTTCTAAATGTAGAGGCTGCCTAATTTTTTCATCTCCTGCAATCTTCACAATAGAGCCAGTCCGCTCTGAAATATAAAAAGCTGTCCCGTCCCAGTCGATCGCCCATGGCACGCGTAAATCTTGGGCAATGATTTCCATATTGCCATTGTCATTTATTTGTTGTTCATTTTGGGGACTGCTTTCTTCCCGCTTTTCCATTGAACAGCCAATTAAAAGAAAAATGATGCCGATCGTGATGAGAGGATATTTTTTCATCCGTTTCCCCTCCCGAGACAATTCAATATGAAACTTTTCTTTCCATGAAAAGCTGAGCCATAAGCGCAGATGGATATTCCGCCTGGGCTTCCTTTATTCTTCTCGTTCCTTATCGATTCGACAGCGCTTGGAAAAAATCCTACTTTTTCCGATGCAAAGATGGTCATTTTAGAAAAATAAATCCGTGACCTTGCTTATCATCAAGCAATTTTAAATAATACTTGTACGATTAATAAAAAAATAATAGCCATTAGCAAAGATTTGGCGAGCTTCAGCGAAACCTTGGGCAATACAAGCAAGCCCATTTGCGATCCTATTGCCGATCCTATGGCCAGCGCAATAGCATAATGCCATTGCACAAATCCTGTTTGATAAAATACGATAAATGCCCCAAGGCAACTTCCAAGAATCAACACTCTCGTAAGCTGAACCGCTTTCGCATAAGAGTTTTTCCGATGCATATAGTATAAGATTCCAAAGGTTGAAGATCCCGGGCCAAATCCCCCATCATAAGCAGCTATAAAAAAAGGCATAATCTTACTAATAATGCTAGTATCATTATCCGCTTCCTTAACAGAAGAGACCCATTGCTTAGTTTTTAGCGTAACAAAGAAGGAAAAAATTAGTAAGATTAAAGCAATAATATTCATCGTTCGTTCTGTCATGCTAGAGGTAATTAGCGCGCCGCTAACCCCTCCAGCAAGAGCTATACAGACATTCCTCATGATTGTTTTTCCGCTGAGATGTTTGTTTTTTAATAAGTATGATACGCTTGTCAGTGCAGCCATTCCTGATGAAAACTTGTTGGTCGCAATACCAATTTGAACTGGTATCCCTATCAGCATCATAGCTGATAAAGTAATTAATCCTCCGCCGCCTGCCAATATTCCTATAAAAGAAGAAATCATTCCGATTCCCATTAAAGCGAAAAACAGCGCGCCCAATATGATCCCCTCGTCTCAAGCCGTTTTTTTCAACAAAAATGCTTGTCTATCTGCCGTCAAAACTGTTAGCGCTATTATCTTCAACGGTCAATAAAGCAAAACCTTTTAAAACCGCATCGGATCTTTCTTCCCGCAGTGATAGCGCCAATTCCTCCAAAGTTTTTTCCATGGCCCGTCTGAAAGACGCCACCCTTTAATTCTTGGAAGTAAATAATCCGTTGCCAGACTAGGCAGCTAATATAGCAATTACATAATCACTGCGTACTCATTTTCAACAAAGTTTCAGCACTTCGCCAACCGAAAAGCGGGCCAGCAGGAAAAAGATCAATAAAGCAACCTGAGGGATCGACTCAAGCTGCTTAAAGCGTCCGTGAGATGATTTAGATGGAATTTTATGCGCCTATTCTTTTTTCTTTTGCCGATGATTTTAATTCTGTCTTCGTTCATTTTGCCGAGCTGATGTTTTTATGTATAGAAACCCATGGTCTGTTATTTTCCCAATGAACTTTTATCGGCAATTGGAACGTCTCTGATAACAATTCATCTGTCAACACAGCTTCTTTTCGTCCTGCGGCAACAATTTGCCCTTCTTTTAACAACAATACATGTGTCATCTCCTCGATAATTTCTTCAATATAATGCGTGACATATAATACATGGCATCGTTGATGGATAATAATCTCTTTCATTAATGATAAAATATCTTCCCTTGCTAAAAGGTCTAATCCTATAGACGGTTCATCCAATATCAGCAACTCCGGTTTTGCCATTAACGCTCTTCCAATCAACACTTTTCTTCTTTCACCTTGTGATAGGGTGTCGTATGTTTTTCCTTTCAAGTGATCGATTCGCAAAAATGTCATCAGCTGTTCAGCCTGCTCACGATCCTCATAAGTCACATTTTCGTATAACCCTATCGAGGCAAATTTACCGCTTATCACAATATCTTCTGCTGTTTCTGATCTTAACGTTTGGTAAAAACCGTCAAGAGAACTGCTGACAAATCCGATTTGTTTCCGAAGCTCCGGCAAGTTTGTCTGTCCGAATTTCTGTCCCAAAACAGAAACTTCGCCTTTTGTCGGGTACTGGTAGCCTGTGACGATATTTAATATGGACGTTTTCCCCGAACCGTTCAGCCCTAATATGACCCATTGTTCTTTTTCTCTTACTTCCCAATTTATATCCTGCAAAATCTCCCGGTTTCCTCTGAGCAAAGATACGCTCTTCATGCTTATGATCTGTTTCATTTCACACTATACCTCCTATTTTTAAGAATATTATAACAAATTAAGCCAGTGATGGAATCAATGGAAATACGAAAGTGAATCTCCTAAGAATATTTGCAAAAAAATCTTTCATCTTTCTTTTATCCGTTAAACCGCGCATATTAAGAAGCTGCAGCTCTTTTGTCACTTTGTTCATATTAAGCTGCCCGTTACTTAAGATGCAAAACAGCTGCCAGCTCGTCAATGGCCTGCCGAACATCATCCTTTGTATTGTAAACGTGGCTTCCATTGCTCGGCAAGCTTGCTTTTCATATATAAGAAGGCCATTCCCGGAATTCCTAACATATATTTCCTAATCCCTGCCACCAATATGTCAATATCCATTTTCTTGACATCGATGGGAACCTGTCCTGCTGATTGGTAAGCATCTACAAATAAAAGAGAACCTTTCCGATGAACGATTTCTGCAATAGCTTTAATGTCTTGTTTGAATCCGTTATAATAACAAATATAGGAAATAGAGGTAAAGAGCGTATCAGACGTTACAAAACGTTCGTAATACTCGATAGGGATAACTCCATCGTGTGAAGGGATAAAACTCACGCTAGCGCCAAACTTTTCCTGGGCAAGCCAAACATGGCCTACAGTCGGAAAGTCCATATCTGTAGTAACAATTTTATTTTTCCCTTTTTCAAAAGAAAGGGAGGAAGCAATAGCGGAAAAAATGTCAGAGACCGATCCTAATACAGCAATTTCATTAGGATCGGCACCCATTAATTTAGCAAAACTTTTTTGCCTTTTCGACTTCCCGAATGGATGGATTCCAATTAACTCCCGTCGTAAGCAAACTATTCAGGTACTCTTCCATCGATTCCAAAACCGTTTTCGAAATGACACCTTGTGAACAGCTCGCAAGGTGGATCTTAGAAGCTAACACTGGAAATAAAGGGCGATAATGAGCGCACGGATGATTCAATCCTTGTTCCTCTGCTTCTTTAGCTGATTTGGAAAAAGGAATGGCTCGTCTTTCGGAAGTGATCCGGCAGCTCATCACCTCCCCTTCTTTTACCGCGTAAAACCTCTAAAGGGCGAGCGCAACAACTTGTTAAGTCATACGGTGCAGACTCCCACCTTCCCATAAAGAGGCGGGAGTTTCTTTTCCCGCGCTGAAAATCAAGTAGAGGCTTGCCGATTTGGAAAATGCTGCGGAAGAGGTGTGCGAGCTTCAAGAAAGCGCGATACGCCGCCAACCACTTTTTTTACCGTTGGCCGCAAATTCCCGGTATATAAAAAATAAACAGCGACTCTTTTCCAAGATGATGAGCAATCATCTATAAAGTTATTCATCCAAAACTTGTCTCTCTTTCGTCCGTTGAAACCACGCATATATTGTTTGAACATCTTCTTCATCAAGATCTGCGACTTTTCCTGCAGTGCCGCCGGGGCCTGACGCGACCGTGGCCTCAATGGTTCCCAGACGTCTCCGCCGCTGAAACAAGTTATAGGAAGCTTCCATGGATTGGATGCGGCTTTTTAACATATAAACAGTTTTGACGCTCAAAAAACGGCTTCTTAATGCAAGCTGATGATTCGAAACCGCCCAGCCGGCGGTCCGGTAGTTGAGATAGCCGAAATAAGCAGCGACTGGAAGCGCCAATAGAAGCAAAAAGCCCCACGGACGAAGCCAAAAAGCAGCGAGGCAAACAGGGGCAAGCAACACATATAAAGGGCGGGCCATGTAACGGATGCGCGCCCGCTTTGGCGGCGCGATGAACTCATGCTCCACATGATAATCTGGAAAACAAGACAGAATGACGGAAGCAATTCGTTTCTTTTTGACAAGCGGACAAAGAACAACACTTCCGCGAATGCCTTCATTGAAAGCTTCTCCTGCATAAATAACATAAACCGAAGCATATCCGAACCATCGCCGTATGATGTTTTCCTTTATCACAATGCCCTGCACCCGCTCGATCGGGATCGCGACCTTTTTCCTTTCAAGGAGCCCTCTTGAGATGACAATGTTCTCCCCTGCTTTTTCCACCGTAAAAAACGCATATTTGAACATATTTTGCACGACAGATATCATATAGGCAGCAATAAAAATAAATAAAACAACCGCCGCTGTATAGAAGACACCGTGCGCAATAAATGTTTGCGCATCTTTATATAGCTTCTCATAAGGAATGAGCTCATCAAATTGGGAGATAAAAAGAAAGATAGCGGAAATAACACCAAACGTCCCGCCGCTCGTCACGGCGACTTGGAAAATTTCCCAAACATTCATTGAAAAGATGACGGTTTTCGTTTCTTGTTCCAATTCTTGGTCGTGTTTGGAAGAAGCTATTGCACTTTCATCTTTCGCCACAATTTCCTTGATTTCTTTGGATTTTTGCAGCAAATACTGAAGCCGTTTCGCTTCTTCCCTTGTCACGGCCGTCAATACGGCCTCTGCTTCTCCATATTGATTGCTTGCCGTCTCCACCTTTACTTTTACAACTCCGACCATTCTTTGCAAAAATCCTTCGGATATGGAAATGCCTTGAATGCGTTCAAACGGAATGTACCGTTTTTTTCTCACAAACACGCCGTATTCAATGCGCAATTCTCCTTCTTCCAGCCAATACGTAAAGCGAAGCCAAGAAACGATTCCGATGGCGATCGTATAAATAATGAAGGCGGACGGGACTGCGATATCCCACATCGAGGAAATCGTTTTATTGCCGATAATGGTGACAAGGATAAGCGGCAAAAGCAGGTCTTTCAGTTCTTTTAAAATATTCTCAACAACGGAAATGGGATGCAGACGTTTTTTCTCATACATCTTCATCCGCCACCCTCGCTAATTTAGAAATATGATAACGCAGCTTCTCCGCTTCCTCTTCATCAAGCGCCGGGATGACATGCATCGTCGCCGCTGTGAAAATGGCGACAGAAGCCAGCTTGTATTTTTTCAGCAACGGCCCTTGGATTGAATCGACATGCTGCACGCGAATCATCGGAATCAATGTCCGTTTCACGACAAACAATCCTTTTTGAATTTCGATTTCCTGTTCACGAACTTCATAGCGCCATCTCCGCCAACGCAAAGCAGGAATAAAGAAAATAAAAAAATAAGCTTCTCCTATCAATAAAATAATTAAAACCGGAATGATCCATTTCGTTCCGCCAAAAACAAGCAGGACGGCAACAATGGCGGCAGAAACAAGAAAAGAAATGGCGACCCCGATCATGCCGTATATCCGCCATACCAACAGCGCCCGCTCAGAAATTCTTTTTCCAGGATCCCCTTTCATTATTTTCCATCCTCCCACAAACAATAACAACGAATCTACGTACTAGTATACAGTAAACTTCCAGTTTTAACTATCTCTAACTATTGAAAATAATCAAAAACTCGACAAAAAATTTTGCAAACAACAAAAAACGGCCTTTCTCGTTGGAAACGTCCGAGAAAAGACCGTCAACTGCATCAAATTTTTTTCCCTATCATATTTTCACCCAACCATTTCTTCTGTTTGTGATTCCTTCATTCTCTCTTTTCGCAAACTTTTCCCTGTCTGCATATCAAATAAATGAAGCGAAGAAAGATGGAAGGAAACTGTTATTTCGCTTTTGTATTCAATGGCAACAGTTGGTTCGGCAAAAAGACGGAGCTGTTCGCTACCAACGTTTATGCGGATGATTTGGGCATGGCCTATCGGCTCGATCATCTGCACGATTCCTTTAACGCGAATGTCGCCGCCCTTTCCTAATTTCACATCATGCGGCCGGATTCCAACATATACATCAAGTTCCCCTTGAGCCGTGTTCCATTGTTCGTGGTCTAACTCTGTAGACTGGTTGAGGAAATAAAGCTGATTTCCTATCAGTTTTCCACGAAACACATTCATCGGCGGCGTCCCAATAAATTGAGCGACAAAAAAGTCACTCGGCCGGTGATATAGATCCATCGGCGTGCCATATTGAATGATTTTCCCATCTTTCATAACAGCGATCCGGTCTGCCATCGTCATCGCTTCTTCTTGGTCGTGGGTAACTAAAATCGTCGTGATGCCTAATTCTTTATGAAGGCGGGAAATTTCCTCTCTCATTTCGATTTTTAATCTGGCGTCGAGGTTGGACAGCGGCTCATCCAGCAGCAATACTTTCGGTTTTTTCACAATCGCGCGCGCCAAAGCGACGCGTTGCTGCTGGCCGCCGGAGAGTTCATCCGGCTTTCTGTCCAACACATGCCCGAGCCGCACCATTTCTGCCGCTTGTCTTGCCCGTTCTATTCGCTCTTTTTTCGGCACTTTTTGCTGCTTAAGCGGGAAGGCAATATTTTCTAATACGGTCATATGCGGATATAAGGCGTAGCTTTGAAAGACCATGCCGATGTTTCTGTCTTTCGGCTCCCAATCATTCACGAGCTGTCCGTTAAAGCGGATTTCCCCGCTATCTGGTTTGTAAATTCCCGCGATCATTAGCATTGTCGTCGATTTTCCGCAGCCGCTCGGGCCAAGAAGCGCAACAAATTCCCCGTCTTCAATTATCAAGTTCATGTTATCGATCGCATTCGTTTTTTTATCAAACGATTTACATAGATTTTTCAGCTCAATTTTCATACGCCTTTACCTCCTCCCACGCTTACTTCCATCAATGATTTTTGCGTGAAAATGAAGAACAAGATCACCGGCAGCATATAAAACAGCGATACCGCGCTCAACAAACCGTAGTCCACTAAGTTTGGATCGCTGATTAGTCTTTGCAAATATGAAGCGAGCGTGATGTTGTCATCGCTGACAATAAACATATAGAGCAGCAAAAACTCCGACCAGCCGGATAAAAACGAGAAAATGCTGATAGCAGCGATTCCCGGTTTAATCATCGGCAGCACAATGGTCAACCACACTTTCAAGCGGCTGCATCCGTCTATTAATCCAGCCCATTCCACATCCCATGGCACATTGTCAAAAAACCCTTTGATGATCCAAGCCGTCATCGGAATTTGCAATGCAGTTTTGACAAGCAGCACGCCGAACAGTGTGTCAAACAATCCTAAAAAATTTAAAATATAGTATACGGCAATCAGCAAGGCGACACTTGGAAAAGCGTGCAAAATCAACGTCGTTTTCATCAGCATCTGCCGCCCCGGAAATTCGATGCGGGATAATGCGTACCCTGCCATAACACCGATAAGCACTTCGAGCATTGTCAACGTAATCGAAAACAAAAGGGAATTCCATGTCGCCGTCCAAATGCTTGGAAGCATCGTGCCCTTGTATTCGACATTCGTCCATAAAAATTTCCAGTTCTCCATGGTAAAACCGACCGGAATAAAACCGTATTTCATTTGCTTTGCGAAAGAACTTAGCAGCAGCCATATATACATCAAAATAACCGGCATTGTCGTAATTCCAAGCAGACCATAGGCGATAAAAAACGGAAGACGCTTTTTCCATTGCAAAGCAGGCCGCCGTGTCAGCGTGGCAGATACGGCGGCTTCGGTGTGAAGCCGTTGCTCCATATTCGCCACCCCTTTCTTACTCGATTTTCGAAGACCGCATCATTTTTTGCATGCCGAACCACTTCCACATCATAAACGAGAAAATTAAAGCGATGATGACAAGAACGAGGGAAATCGCTGAACCATAGCCAAATTCGAAATTCTGGAACGCCTTATGGAAAGAATATAAAGCAAGCACTTCGCTTTCAAATAAAGGTCCGCCATTAGTAAGCAAGAAAATATATTCGTACGAAGTAATAAGGGACAAAAATTGCCAAAGCGTCACGAACATCAATGGCCAGCGGACAGCGGGGATAATGATATCTTTAATGATCGACCATTGCGACGCCCCGTCGACATTGGCGGCGTAAAACAAATCTTTTGGAATGGACTTAATCGCCGACGAAAAAATAATCATCCCAAACGATGCGCCAATGATTCCGTTTGCTAAAATGACGGCGGTCATCGGATGTTCATGGAGCCACGCCACCGGTTCCATATGGAAGAGCGCCCGCAAACTGTTGAGCACCCCATATTCGCTTGGATCGAAAAACCATAGCCAAAGCAGGACATACACGACCGGCGGCGACATTCTCGGCAGCATCCAAATTGTCCGAAAAATTAAGCCAACTGACTCTTTTTGAATATAATAGCTGGTTAAAATGCCTAAAACGAAGCCAAAACCTACGTTGATAAGCAAAGTGAAACCGACATATAGCGCAGTGTTTTTTATAATCTTCATGATGTTTGGGTCTGCCAACAGCTTTTGGAAATTTGCCAATCCTGCAAATTCCCACCGCATGGCTGAATCCATGTTCGTAAACGCCAATATGGCAATCAAAACCACGGGAAGAAAAAAGAAAAGAAAGATAAGCGCCAGAAACGGTCCAAGCATGATCGCCGGCAACTTCCATTTCCTTACCGCCGCTCTCACATTTCACACCTCCTTGAAAAGATGGATACCTGGCAGTGTGCGCCAGGTATCATTTGTTTACTCAACGATTTTTAGCTGATCGCCAAGATCGTTCTTCAGCTGTGTTTCTAAATCTTTCAACGCTTGTTCCGGCGTTTTTTTGCCAAGCTCTACGGCTTGGATCGCGTTAAATACCGCTTTCGAATATTGCGGGAATCCGTTATGGTTTGGCAAGAATGTCGTATATTCAGACATATACGCGACATTTTTTAACGTTTGATTTGCTTGGAACGTCGGATGGTCCAGCACGTTTTCCGTTACAGGCAGATGGAATGTTTCAACATCATGTTTGGCCTGCAAAGCCGGATCCGTTACAAGCTCCAATAGGCGTTTGACAAGCTCTGGATGTTTTGTTTGCGCAGAAACCGTATATACAAACGGGTGTGAAAGCGTAATTGGCTTACCGCCTTTTTCCGCTGCTGGAATGAGCATCATGCCGAGATGTTCGTTCACCCATTTTTCATCGACTTTGCCAAGTTTTTCGTGGAAATTGTCCTGAGCCCAGTTAAATACATTCCAAATGCCGCCATAATAGAACAACGCTTTGCCGTTGACGACGGTTTTATGGATATTGCTCCACTCCATTTGCGTCAAGTTTTTCGGAATTAATTTTTTCTGCGCGATTTCATCATAATAGTCGAGCTGTTTTTTCACCGCCGTTTTGTCCAACACAATCTTATTTTCTTTCGGATCGTACAAGGTGCCGCCGAAATTGTATACCATCACATGGAAATCAGGCCCTTCTACCGGACGATGGATGATGCCGTATGGCACCAAACCTTTTTTCACCGCTTCTTCCGCTACTTTCGTCATGTCCGCTAACGTAAACTCTCCGTTTTTTACTTTTTCCGGAAGGGAATTGATTTCTTCTTCACTCCAGCCAAGCTTTCTCAACACATCTTTATTGTAGAAAACCGGACGTGCTTCCGTGTCTTGTAAGGCACCCCAAATACGACCTTTATATGTTACCGACTCCCATAGGGACGGAAAGACATCCGCATACGCCTTCGATTGTTTCAATTCATCCAATGGAAGGATGTAGTTGCCGTCGGCCAGCCAGCCGATGTTTTCATGTCCTGTCGTATAAATATCAGGCGCTTTTTTCGAACGGAATGCGAGCATAAATTGTTTCGCGTATTCGTCGGTGCCGCCGTCAAATGAACTCGTTTCCACTTTGACCTGAATGTCTTTTCCTTGTTCTTTCAGCTCCTGATTCAGTTTTTCAGCCGCTTTCTTCAAATTTTCGACCCGAGTCAATTCCGCTCCGATCGTCTGCGCTTTAATCGTTACGACTTTCCCATTTTCTTCGTTTCCAGATGAATCACTCTTTCCGCAGCCGGAAAGAACCCCCGCAGCCATCAATAACGTGGATAGTAGGACAGCGATTCGTTTTCTCATTTTTTTCATTTTCTCACACCTCACTCCTTTAATTTTTTTAATAAAAGGAGAAGGAAAAGAAAATGATCCATTGAGCAAACGAAATGGGAACGTTCCCACTCAGGATAAAAGATTCATGCGGGCAAGCTCCCACACAATGCCGATTTATAAATATTCCGGACCGGAAAAGAGACAGCAAAGAATGGAAATCGACGTGCAAAGTTGTGATCAAGCGGACATAGTTGGATAAACGAGCCGCTTTAACATCCAGCAGTTGATTCTCGGACGACTAAAGTTGGCTCATATTCAATTTTGCCTTTCTGGACATCTTCATTTTTGATTAATCGATCTAACCAAGAGACCGCATCTTCTCCCATTTTAGTCTGATTAATATGAACGGTCGTTAAGGAAGGATGGAATATGCTCGAGTAATCAATATCGCCAAAACCGGCGACAGCAATATCATCAGGGATGCTGATCCCTTTTTCCAACAAAAATTTCATTGCGCCCATCGCCAGCATATCGTTCGTAGCGAACAGCGCTGTCGGTTTTCTTGATCGGAAGCGATCCCAAACAGCTGATAACCCTTTATACCCATCAGCGAAGGCAAAGCTAGAAGAAACGTGAACATCTTCTTCCGTCATCTCTCCGCCAAGCTCCCTCATGCGCCGGCGGAATCCCTCAAGCCGCAAGCGGTGGTTTTCCTGTGGGCCGCCAATCACGAAAACCCGCCGATGCCCCAACTGATACAAGTGTTCGGCGATGTACGCTCCGCCTTTAAAGTCATGATGGACAAGCTGAATGACATTCTCTTTTTCAACAGACGCGTTGACGGCGACGTAAGGAATATGAAATTGATCAATATAATCGGCGATTTCCTGGCGAAATCCGCTGATGAGAATAAGCCCGTCTACCCGCTTTTCTACCATATAATCGACCGATTTTAACGATTTTTCTTCATCTGTGGCAACAAGTACGGAATAGTTGAGGTTTTTCGCTTTGTGGAGAATGGCGTCAATTATTTTGCCATAAAACGGGTGTGAAGCGATAGAAGCATGTGGATGATAATAATATACGACCACGCCAATATTGTTCGTGCGCTGCGAAACCATTGCCCTTGCCAAGGCGTTTGGTTTATACTGCAGCTCTTTCATGGCTTTGAATACTTTTTCCCGCGCTTGTTGACTTGCAAAGCCTTTTCCGGAAATGACGCGCGAAACTGTCGACTTTGAAACACCAGCCCGCAAAGCGATGTCTTTAATGGTGTAGCTCACCAAAGCTACCTCCCGTATATCGTTCTGGTTCTTTTTCAAAGCCGCTCCCTGTGGTTAATGTTATAGCTATGTTTATTATTTGTCAAACATTTTGTTGTTATATAAAAAGCAGCGCATTAAAAACAATGAATTATTCGTGCAAAAAAGCCTCTTCACCACTTTTTTATGATGAGCACTCATCCTAACCTAACAGGAATATTAGCAGAATGAAGGATGAATGCTTTATTCCCTTCCTTCAAAAACTCCCGCCTCTTGATGGAATGGAGGCGGGAGAGGTCCATTTAGTTCGCCGAACTCAATTGTGCTGCCTTTTTCACCGGTTTTTTCCAATATTTTTCATTGCCAGGCAAGTCATCAAACCAAGTGGCGTCTTTCGGACAATCCAAAACGATAAATTTTCCATATTGTTCATCATCTCTGGACTGATGATATTTCAGGTATGCTTTGCCGTTTTCGATTGCCAATATTTCAATTTTTCCTGAGGAATGGCTCATAACGAGGCGGACGCGTTTGCCTAATCCCGATGTTCTTGCTTTTGCTTGTTCAACGATTTGATATACTTTTTCCAGCGTCAATACGAAATCGCTGTTGCCCGCTACCGGTCTATTAACAAAGAAGTAATACGGCGTTACTCCTGCCCATGACAGTTTATCCAGCAATTCTGCCAACACTTCAGGGTCATCATTTATTCCTTTTAAGATAGGCGTTTGGTTCACAACGATAACCCCGGCATCGTGAAGGGCTTGAAAAGCTTTGCGCGCTTCCTCTGTTATTTCACGCGGATGGTTCACATGTGCCATGACATAAATGCGTTTTTCTGGTGTGGAATATTGGCGGAACAAATCAAGCAGCTCTTGATCTTCATAAATTCTCATAGGATTAAAGACAGGCAATTTTGAACCAAAACGGATGATTTTCACATGATCAATCGCCCGCAATCTCTCAACAATCTGCCTAATTTTTTTAGTTGCCAAAATAAGAGAGTCTCCGCCAGTCAATAAAACGTTGTTTATTTCAGGAGTTTGTGCAATATATTCTATACCAGGCGTCACATCGGACATAGCTTCTTTCACATCGCTACGAAACAAACGCTTCCGGAAACAGAACCGGCAATATGCTCCACAAACTTCTGAAACGATGAGCAATGCAGTCGTTTTATACTTGTGCTGACACCCTGGCACCACATAGTTGGCTTCCTCATCGGAAGCATCCCAGCTGCCATATTCATTTAGCTCCCCTTCATTCGGTATCACCAATTTCCGTATAGGGTCGTTCGGATCATCCCAATTAATCAAATTCAGATAATATTCGTTCACTCTAAATACATATTTATTAGTGATTTTTTTTAATTTTTCCCGTTCTTCCTTCGGGATTTGTGTGATTTTTTCGATATTTGTAATATACTTTGGCTGTGCCATCCTACCACCTCTTTTAAAAATGTTTTCTATAAAATAAAACTAACAAAAGTGTGAAAGAGATGCAAAGTTTAATATAATATCCATTATCAAGCATCTTCTATTTTAGTTTGTTTATTTATTTGACTTTAGGCGGACATCATTCCAGCGGCTATGATCAGAAAACCACAAAAAATTTGTACAATAATAGCGATGGAATTTAGAGAGGTAGCCATGATAACCTTTCATGTTTTTTATGGCTAAAGGGTCATGGCTACCGAGAACTCCCTGTCAAGCACCCGATAACTAAATATTTGCTCGCAAAAACAAAATGGATGGCGATGGTAGCGCGAATTCCTTAAAATGGTCTTCCACCACTGTTTATGCTGCGGGCCTCAATGACGAAACATATGGAAGCGTTTCTCCTCGAGCATATTTGCGATGATTGCATCTTATCCGATTACAAGGAACCAGCCGCTTGTTCAAACGCTTTTTTGGCGGCCTCCAAATGGGATATCCACCCGTCAATTCCTTCTCCAGTGCGGGCCGAAACTTCAAAAACGGGAATGCCTGGTCTTATCTCGTTCAGCGCCTCATAGAAGAGATCTCGTTGAAACCCCACTGCTTCGGCCAAGTCGATTTTCGTAATGACCGCCATATCGGCACTGTTGACGATAGTAGGATATTTCACTGGCTTGTCTTCCCCTTCCGTCACAGAAAAGAGAATGACACGCTGATTTTCCCCTAAATCGTAACTTGCCGGACACACAAGATTGCCAACGTTTTCGATAAAGAGAAAATCGATATTTTCTAAGTCCCATCCTTCCACAGATCTTTTAATCATATCCGCCTCAAGATGACAAACTGTACCAGTAGTAATTTGACGCACTTTTGCTCCGCTCTGGCGCAAACGTTTAGCGTCATTTTCTGTGGCTAAATCACCGACTAGGGCTGCCACACTATACCGCTGGCGAAGACGGGTCAATATTTCGGTAAGCAAGGTCGTTTTTCCAGCACCCGGACTTGAGACCAAATTGACGACGTAGACACCGGCCTCCTGAAACTGCTTTCGTAATTCTCTTGCAAGAATATCATTTTTCTTAAGGACATTCTGCCGAATTTCAACGACCCGGGGATTTAACATCATCTTTTTCATCTTTTACACCCCTTTCAAGGAAAACAATTCCATCTCCCGCCCTTCGAGCACTTGACTTGTTTTTGTTCCACACACAGGACATCGCATAGGAAATGGTTCAGATAAAACATGGGCTTCTTGACAAGCTGGGCAGAAGACTTTAACAGGAATATCCTCAATGATGAGCTTAGCCCCTTCCAGCAGCGTCCCTTCGATAACCACATCGAAGGAAAATTCCAGCGCTTCCTTTACTACCCCCGACAAGACACCAAGTTTTAAATGAAGGGCATGTACCCGTTTCATCCCTGTATGTTTTGCTGCCTCGATGGCTAATTCCGCCAAGTTTTGCGCGATGGACAGTTCATGCATAGCCGGACACCTCTTATCTATATTGAGAAAAATGGGAAAAATGAGCACTGCTGGATTCACCTTGGAACCATGCATGCCCGCATAACCCCAAGGAGCTGCGCAAACTTGCAGCGCCTTGACAACCATCATTACTTTCTCGTCAAGGTAACCAAAGCGGCACCATCAATCCAGTCGCCTTCTTGAACGCTTCTCTTCCCCCGCCACCGTACCGTCTCCGTTTTTCAACATGGAAATGATTCACCGATTTCCTTTTGCAAAACTATCTTTTGGCCCGCGTTCTGACAACTTCCCTCTGCAATCTTTCCTAATCATCCAAGGTTGGAAAATCCATCTTCCCTGCTTTCAATTTTTGATACACCATCTCAACTGCTTGCCTTATTTCAGGAGAGACCGGAACCCCAAAGGCGACGATAGAAGGCTGGATCCCGATAAAGTAGACCTCTGGAACCAGTTCTTTCAACGCTGAGATGAAGAACGATAAAGGTAACCGATGTGTCGACAAAATCCATTCATCAGCAATATCGTTTTCAGAAATGAGACGCACGCTTCCGGCTTTCAAGTTCATGTCGCAGGCATCTACCACTACGGCTACTTCTGGTTTCATATCACGCACGCGATGAAAATAATTTTCTGGAACCGAACCGCCATCGATTACTTCCCACCCGGGTATGCGATTTCTTTCTAAAAGGCGGGCCAAAAGCGGCCCGGCTCCATCATCCCCCATCATCTCGTTACCTACTGTAATCACTAACCTCTTCACTTAATCTCACCACCAAATATACAGCTGGCTCTTTTTTTATCATTTGGAGAAGTTGTAACAGATTGTTCGCCCATTTTTTCTCTTCCGGGAGGAAACTTGGATCGGCTTCAGACAGTGCCGATCCTAAAGCTGCAACATGATCCCTGTTTATCTCTAATTCCCCCCATTTGGCTAGACCTTCCAGCTTTCTTTTGGCTTTCCCTTGGGGAAGTTTGCCAATCCAATTAAAATAGTCTTCCTTTTCGATAACCATAACGGGCGATAAACAATCTACCACTCCTATATGATGACCAATAGCCAGCGCATAATACTTCAGCTGCTTAACCTCAGGAGCGACATTATTTTCATTTCCTTCATCTACAAATTTTTTGTACAGCTTAAAGAACTTTACCTTACCCGGCATGATGGCTTACCCTCTCCATATAAATCTTGTGCAATTTTAAAATAACTTCGGCCAGTCGCGGATCTTTCTCTTGTTTTACCAGCTCTTTAATTTTCTGATCGACCACCAACGGGTTCCCTTCCTTTATAAACTCGATATATTGCGCGGCGATGCGCCGCCCCTGCAAGTAACCGCTCAGGCGGCGCGCCTCCCATTCGAGCTCTTTAGCAAGATCTGGGGAAACCCCATCGTACTTCGGAGTGACGTGAGTAACGTCTTCCTCAACAAACTGTTCTCCTTTAATCTTTTGTTGAAGCAAATCCAAGGCCATCGCAAGACCGTACAACGTCGCTGCCGGAGTTGGAGGGCATCCGGGAATATATACATCTACAGGAAAGGCGCTTTCCGCTCCTCCCCATACCCCGTAACAATCATGAAAAATCCCGCCGCTGCAGCTACATGCACCATAAGCTACCACAATTTTTGGATCTGGGGCAGCTTGATACGCCCGTATCGCCGGCAGTCTCATGGCCCTCGTCATCGGGCCGGTGATGAGAAGAATATCGGCATGCCGCGGAGTAGGTACCACCTTGATGCCAAACCGCTCCGCATCAAAAGTCGGTGAGATGGCGCTAAAAATTTCAATCTCGCACCCGTTGCATCCACCACAGTCCACGCGGTACACGTAAACAGAGCGTTTAATGACATTTTTCAACTTCGCCTTCAGATCTGCCAGTTTTACTTCTTGATCCATCTTAACGCCTCCCTCCTTAACATCCTAATTGTGCACCCATGGAGCTGCCACCTGCCGGCGTCGGCATTCCGGACATACGTTCACGAGCTGCTTCCATTTTTCTTTGTCATGATCAGTCAATCCTACTTGTTCCAAGTTTGCCAGTACGTATTCCAGTTCACGATAAGGCGCAAAGTGTTTTCCACAGGAGCTGCACTTACAAAGCTGGATCTCAGCACGGCAGTACAGGTCTTCCTTTCTGCTGGCAGCCAATTCAAACTCTTCTGAGAGAGCGATGGCACCCGTAGGGCATACCTCATCACAACGGCCACAGAAAATGCAACGGCCATAGTTTATGTTCCAAGACACGATCCCCCGTTTGAAATCATGCTCCATGGTAATGGCATTAGACGGACAGGCGGTAGCGCAGGCACCGCATGCAATACACTGGCTAAAGTCGTAAACAGGTTTCCCGCGAAAGCCAGGCGCAACCTCTAACGGTTTAAAGGGATACTTAACAGTAGCTTCCCCGACCTGTAGTGCTTTTTTAAGCAATTTTAACATCTTGGAAATCCCCCTTTCGCTTATAGCCGGGCTAGAGTTTTAGCGGAGAGTCCTTTCTTTCTTGGCAGTACCGCTCCAGCTCCCTATATTCGATCGTTTTTGCCTTTCTTTTACGCACGTCGATCACAGTAACCCGATCACAACAGGAATAACAAGGGTCGATGCTAGCTATGATGAGCGGAGCATCAGAAACCGTGTTGCCCTGAAACATATATCTGAGAGATGGCCAATTATTATAAGTTGAGGCCCGCGCTCTCAGCCGATATACATTCTGGCCGCTTCCTGTCATTACCCAGTGAACATTTTCCCCCCTTGGTGCCTCGGTATATCCAACGGCAAAGGTGTACGGTTTATAAGAAAACCCCTCTACAAGAACAGGTCCTGGAGGCATTTCACTCAGGCATTTTTCAATGATGTCCAAAGATTGGAACAGTTCCGCCGCTCGTACTAATTGTCTGGAAAGAACATCGCATCCATCCTTGGAAATGACGTTCCAAGTTATCCGATCGTAGGCCGCATACGGATGGGTCATCCGCGTATCCCTTGCAAATCCTGATCCCCGCAAATTAGGACCTACCGGGCTATAATCTCGGGCTATTTTCGGGTCAAGACGGCCTACTCCTTTCGTTCGAGAGATAAAGTTAGTAGTATTGACCATAATATCAAGGAGCTCATCAAGATCTGTCCGCATCTCGGAAACTAAACGCAACACTTGATCTCTTTCCTCTTTTAAAATATCCCGGCGCACACCGCCAATCAGGTTCATGCCGTAAGTTTTACGGCCTCCGGTAAGAATTTCGGCCATTTTCATCGACTTCTCCCTAACCCGGAAGAAGTGCATGAAACCTGAATCGAACCCCACCAGATGGGCCGCCACCCCAAGATTCAGAAGGTGGCTGTGCAATCTCTCCACCTCTAACAGGATCGTGCGAATATATTGAGCACGCAGCGGCACCTCAATTCCATTGGCAGTTTCCAGCGCCGTCGCATACGCCACGCTATGGGTATAGCCGCAAATACCGCAGATCCGCTCGACGAGGAAGTTAACTTGGTGATAGTCCATGCGGGTCTCCGCCAATTTCTCTATCCCGCGATGCACGTAGAAAAGGCGGTAATCCGCGTCTATAATATACTCACCGTCGACATAGAGCCGGAAATGCCCCGGCTCGTCGTTGGCAATATGCAACGGACCGATAGGTACCTCGACAATCCCCTCTCCTTCCACTTCGATAAACTTGTAGCTTTCTTCCTCCACTGCCGGATCAGGACGAAAAACGTTGGCATCTTTCCGCAGAGGATAATGGTGATCCGGCCAATCATCAGGCAATACCAGCCTCCGCGTATCGGGAAGGCCCACCGGTTCAAGACCGAACATATCCCGCACTTCCCGCTCATACCATACAGCCGCCGGCACCCGTGGGGTTACCGAAGGAAACTCCGGTTTATGGGAAGGAATCAAAGCCTTTACGGTCAACCAAAAATTTTGCCGGAAATCCTGCGCTTGTTCCATGGAAAGAACATAGTATAGCGCAAAATGTCCGTTCAAGCTGCGCTCATCATTCCCGATAACGTTGGCGAGCCATCCTCCCTGCCGGTAATACACCTCTTCCACCACTTCTGGAAGAGAGTTAAGCTTAACGGTCAATGTTACCTGATCCGGTGTTTGCCAGCTTTCATCGAGGATTGCAGTTCCAAACTTAGACCGCAACGCTTTCACATATTTTTTGCCTTGATCGGATTTCACTTTATTTTCCATGCCATGTTAACCTCCTTTTCCCTAGCTTAATAGAAGAAAAACAATGTACTGGGAAATCAGAGTCATGATGATAAGAACGCTAAGAACAAATTTGATCGGCAAAGGCGGCGCTGCCGCATTCGCCACTGCATCCGATGGTGCGCCCAATACGTTAACACCCATCCACTTTAAGATCCAAATGAAACTTCCAACAGACTCAATCATTGTAACGATCATTAAGACAAGGACTAGCGGATGGTGAATGCCAATCTCAAAACCGGCAAGTATAATCATGAATTTGCTGAAAAAGCCATTAAACGGAGGAACGCCAGTAATGGCCATCGCTGCTGCAATATACCCTAAACCGATAACAGGAGTTTTTTTTAAAATTCCTTTGAGCATGGAAAGCCGGCGGGTGCCGGTTGTATATGCCAGCGCACCTGCAACTAGGAAGAACAAGCCTTTAGCAAAAGCATGATTAAAGATGTGGGTCACCGCTCCGTCAAAAGCCATTTTTGAACCATAAATGGAAAGGGAGACCGCCAAAAAAATGTATGAAAGTTGAGCAATCGTCGAGTAAGCAAGCAATTTCTTCATATCATCCTGCGGGAAATACATAACAAAACCGTAGACCATAGTGACAACCGCCATGATCACCCCGATCTCGCCGATTACTTGGGGGACTGATCCTGCTTCCAGGACAGTCCGCGCAAAGATGTAAACCCCAACTTTAACCATTGAAGCAGCATGCAAATAGGCACTTACCGGTGTCGGTGCCACCATCGCCCGCGGGAGCCAAGGGTGTAAAGGAAGCTGTGCAGACTTGCCCCAGCTGGCGATCAAAATTCCAATAAAAGCAACAATTTTCCCGGTTTCGGTTAATTTGCTAAGGGCGGCTACGGAGAAGCTGCCGGTGCTAATAAAGACATAAGCAGCTGCCACATAGAGCCCAAGTGACGCAAAGTGTGTGAGTATAATCGCCCAGAGCGCAGATCTTCGTGATTTTTGATCTCCGTAAAATCCGATCAAATTCCACGAACAGAGACCAGTCATTTCAAAGAAAAACAACAGTCCAAGCAACGTTGAAGAAAAGACAAGACCGGACATCGAGCCGATAAAAAGCAGCATGAAAGCATAAAACCTAGGAATCCCTTCTTTAACCGGATGTTCCCGGTTACCGGTATTCATATACCCCGCCGAGTAAGTACAAATGAGCCAACCGATGAAAACTACCATGAAATTGACTAAAACACTAAGGGTATCAATCGTGACACCAAACAAATTGATACCGCTAATGGTTAGCAGATCCTGGGTGAAACTGTTGCTGGTTGTTGCAAAAGTGATCAGTAAAAGCAAACCGCAGATAAAAGCTAGGAAGGAGAAAAACTGACTCACTTTTTTCACATGCCGTTCTGGTATAAAAAGGATAAGGGCGCTTCCTAACACTGGCAGCAGGATGCTTCCCAGCGCATACCAAACCATCTACATCGCACCTCCTGACTGAATCTTTCATTAATGAATCAGCAAATTTCCATTTTCTTTACTTATCACCCAGGACAACGCTGACTGCACCCTGCAATAATTGGTTAAGCGGATCTGGTAAGTATAAACCCAACCATGCCATAAAGACGAACAAGATTCCAAAAGGCAACAACGTAAGCCAGTTGGCATCACCACGAGGCAGATCCTCTGAAGGAGGGCCGAAAACCGTTTCACTGATGAGAAGGACCAATGCGACAAAAGCGATCACTAAAAACAGTAAAAAAAGGATCATTGCCCAGAAATGCCCGCTTTTCAGGCCAGCCGTCAATGTCGTAAACTCGCTGACGAAAATATTGAAAGGTGGTGAACCGGCCACAGCGATAATCCCTGCCATGAACATTAATGCCGTAAAAGGCATGACTTTTAGCATTCCTCGGATCTTGTTCGCATCCCGGGTACCGTATTTCATCATAATATTTCCTGTCGTACAGAATAGAAGTGACTTGGTGATGCTATGGTTGATGGTATGAAGGAGCGAGGCAAATATTCCAAGCGCCCCTCCAATGCCCAATCCTGTAGCAATAATGCCAACATGCTCAACACTGCTGTATGCCAACTTTCTCTTGATATCGTTCTGCATCAAAATGAAGAAAGCGGCAACCCCCACAGTGAGAAGACCAAAGATGAGCAGCAGAGAATTCGGAAACTCCTTGCCAACGACCTGCAAGGCGATAGCATAATATCTGACAATCGCAAATAATGCACATTTGAGCAGTACACCTGACAAGAGGGCGCTGGCCGGGCTCGGAGCTTCACTGTGTGCATCAGGAAGCCAAGTGTGCATAGGAAACAACCCTGCCTTGGTGCCGAAGCCAATCAAAACGAACACAAATGCCAGCTTCATCAACTGCGGATCAAGGTCTTGCCCCATTCGTACCAACTCGGTCCACAACATCGCTCTGTGAGCGTCTTGCACTGAAGAAAAGGCGTTAGAGTAAGTCAGTATCGTTCCATACAGTGCAAAAGCAAGACCAACGCTACAGATCAAGACATACTTCCAAGCACCCTCGGCAGAAGTCTTGTGCTTGTAAAACCCAACTAGGAATGCCGAACCCAAAGTGGTTGCCTCCACCGCAACCCACATAATGGCGATATTGTTGGAAATGGCAGAGATAACCATCGTGAACAAAAATATATGATAGAAACCGTAATAAAAACAGACGCCCTTCTCATTTTCTTCGCCATGCGTTAGCTCATGTCTCATATATCCGATGGAATAAAAACCGTTCAAAAAACCAATTACCCCGATCAGCAAAATCAGGATCGCCGTCAATTCATCGGCGAAAAGCATGCCGTCCAGAGCAAACAGGCTTTGTCCGTCCAGCACGGATTTGACCAGTAACAAGGAGAGAAGGGCCAAGATACTAATCCCAAGAAAGTGAACGGTCTCCACCATGCGCCGGGATCTAATCGCAAAAGCCAACAGTGCCGTTCCCAGCGGTACCGCAGGCAAATAGATTAGAATGTTCTCCCCCATTTCAATCATCACCTAACCCTTAAGTAGTGTGTGCTTACCCGTGTCCAAGGTGCCGAAGCCCTTAGATAGGCGCTTAGCAATGACAAGCATGATCAGAACCGCAAATACCGCATCGGTTAAAATTCCAATTTCTACTGTCTCAGGAGCATTGTAAGCCATTAGGGCCAGCGTCAAATGTGACCCGTTTTCCATCAAGCAATAGCCCAAGATCTGCTTGAGCGCATTCCTTCTAGTCAACATACAGAGCAACCCGAGAAGAAAATGGGCGATAGAAACCGCCAGCGCAATCTTTATCTTTAGTGCCGCATACACCTGGAAAGAACCGACCACCACGAACGATAAAGCTACCAAGAGCACAGCAAAAAAAACCGACGTGGTTGTCTTAAGCGACTTCCCTTCTTCTTGCTCTCCTACCTTTTTGAGAGTTCTGATGATTAGATAAGGAACCAAAATAGTTTTGGTGATGAATGCTGTGACGGACCATATATACAACGGTTCTGCATGCATAAATACCGCCAAAGATAGAAAAATCGACACCAAAACAAGGGACTGGATGCTGTACATGTACGCCGCCAACCGGAGCCTCTTGGTTTCTACCACCAGCATTGAGGTCAGGATAAGCAGCACAGTCAGGGCGTTGACTACACTAGTGCCGGACATGATCTTATCCCCTTCCGATCAAATATTGACCATGTAGAAAACGTACGACAACATGGCTATTCCGAAAACCACCCAAGTTACAGCGGGCGTCTTGAAAAGAACAAATCTGGCCATGCTGTTTTCCAGCAGTGCTGCAACCACGTAAATAACAACAACCTTTAAAAGAAAGAGAACCATAGATACCAGAATGGCAGAAGGAGTAACCACCGCCGCGTTCCCAAATGGGAAGAAAATGGCTAGATACAAAGCATTTACTACCATTTGTTTCAATCCTAGGCTCCATTTTAAAATGGCTAGCGAGCGCCCAGAATATTCTGTAAGGGGGCCTTCCTGAATTTCCGCTTCGGCTTCCGCCAGGTCAAATGGGATCTTGCCGGATTCAATAAAAGTAGCGACAGCAAAAGCCACCATTCCCAACAAGACTGCCGGGCTTAAATAGGATATCTCACCGGTCGCCATCTTTTGGCTGATTATTCCCAGATCGGTCGATCCGGAAAGAAGGGCAACCACGAACAGCACCAAGATAATCGTCGGTTCCACAAGAACGCCCAAGGCCATTTCCCGGCTGGCACCAATTCCGGCGAAACTGCTCCCAGAATCCAACCCTGCAATAGAAAAGAAGAAGCGAAACACCGTAAACAGGTAAACGATAACAATGAGATCACCAACCATTCCCAAAGGGGCCTGCAGAGTTAATACTGGAATTATCATGGCGATAAGCAGCATGGTTGCCATGATTACATAAGGTGTTATTCGGAATACCCAGCTGGACTGGGCAGGTACAACCTCTTGTCTTTTGATGAGCTTAAAAATATCCCGATAATCTTGTAAAATACTAGGACCTTTCCTTGAATGGACTTTCGCCCTTAAAACACGGGAGAGACCCGTAAAAAAAGGTGCTACTAGCAGAAGAAATACAGCCTGCACCAAACCGATGAGGAGCAACTTCATTTCGGGCATCTTTTTCTCCTCCTGTCTGATTATCTGACCGTCGTGATCAGTAAGACGACAAGTGTGATAATAATATACATGCAATACACTTGGACATTCCCAACCTGGATGACTTGCACCCGTTTGCCTAAATGAAACATTCCCCGTGCCAAGAGACCATAGATATTATTTTCCCAAATCAATTCCAAACGATCGATGTAGTCCACCGCTTGTTTGGAATATGATGCAATTTTATTTCCCAATCCTATGAGGGCGTTTCTCAGCAAATAGATAGGATGGAAAAGAATTCGCAATGGTTGGACAAAAGCGTTTGCTGTGGCCGCCATCCGCGAAGAATAGGCATAACCGCATGCCCACGGCACAGAATCAATACGTCTTCCAGCCTTCATTCCTCCTTGAATCCAGACAATGAACAAGGAGAACATCACAAGCCCTATAAGGAGAAGGAACATAAGCGGCGTAGAAAGCATAGCCTGCGAGTTACTTCCCGGAAATACCATCATATCGTCACTTACCCAAACCGGATTGGTGCCCAGCAACGCCGATGCCACAATCCCGATATATGGAGCAATCATCGGCGCTCCCAGTCCGAGAACAATGCAGCCAGCTACAAGAATTACCATCCCAGCAATCATCGGTACCGGCACTTCTCTGGCTTCCCGTACCCGATCGCTGCGGAAAGGACCGACAAAAGTAACCCCATAGGCTTTTACAAAGCACATCGCCGCCAGCGCGCCTGTCAGAGCCAGCATAACCGCAAAAAGTGGTGACAGCACTTTGAACGTCAGGATGTCGCTTTTGCCCGCCATAAACAGCGATTGATAGAGAAACCATTCACTAACAAAACCGTTAAGAGGCGGAATGGCTGAAATGGCTAGAGCGCCAGTCAAAAATGCGAATCCGGTCCATGGCATTTGTTTGGCCAACCCGCCCATTTCCTCCATGTTTTTTGTGCCGATCCGATAGATTATAGAGCCTGTCCCAAGGAAAAGAAGTCCTTTGAAGACAGCATGGTTTAACAGATGATAGAGTCCCGCCAAAATACCGAGCACTCCCAGAACAGGTTGTCCACTGGCTACGCCAATCATGCCGACACCGATACCCATTAGGATGATGCCCACGTTTTCGATACTGGAATAAGCCAGCAGTCGTTTGAGATCATTTTCAGATGCAGCATACAGAATACCTAACAACGCCGAGATGGCTCCAAAAGCTAAGACCGTAAGACCCCACCACCAAACGGAGGCACCAAGGAAATCGACGCCCACCCTGATGATGCCGTAGATGGCGATTTTAACCATCACACCAGACATGAGGGAAGAAACGTTCGAAGGAGCCGCAGGATGAGCCTGTGGCAGCCAGGTGTGAAAAGGCATGATGCCGGCCTTAGCTCCAAATCCAAAAAAGGCAAGCAGAAATGCCAAATCTTTCATCACTGGCGAAAGGTTCGCGCTACGGAAGGCGGCAAAATCAAAAGTACCCGTCTGAAGGAAAAATAGGATAAACGAAATCATAATCAGTGCTGTCCCTGCGTGAGCCACTACATGATAAGTAAATCCAGCATGGATAGCCTCTTTGTTTTTTTGGTCAAAACAGACCAAGAAATAGGAAGCTAAAGTCATAAGCTCCCAAAAAACTAGAAAATAGAAGGCGTTATCACTCGCAACCACAAGGATCATGGATGCAATAAAAATGTTATTCAAAAAGCCTAGAACCCCGTTCCCTCTCCCGACATACTCATTCTGATACGCAAGAGAGTAAACGGCTGAAGCAGCGGTTAGCAACGAAATGACCAGTATCATAAAGGCAGAAAGCGGATCAATCTTGATGACAAATTTTGCAAAAGGAACAACCCCAGCCGACTCCATCATAAAATCCGCCCCGCCTGCAATGGCCGGGATAGACAAAGCTATTCCAGCACATGCCGCTAAAAAAGCGCTTCCTGATGAAACATAGTTTGCCGCTTTGCCAACTCGATTCATCGCCAAGGAACCCAACGCTCCGGCGACATATAAGAAAACAGACAGCAGAAATAGCTGCTGAACATTCATTTATTCCTACCTCCCGCCCGCAAAATAGGCACCACATTAACAACAGCAGCACTTCTTTTAAAAATTGGGCTAAAGGGGGAGAGAAGGAACTTCTCCACCCCGCCCTTGCGCAAAACTGCTATTTTAATAGTGAAGCAACGGCTTCCTTGCGTCGTTCTGCCTCAAACTCTTCCACTGTCATGAAGACAAGTGCCCCGGTTGGGCAGGATCGAACGCAGGCAGGTATGCCCTCCTCATTCAAGCATGCCCGGTCGCATTTTACCACTTTCCCCTCATTGCGACCGATCGCACCAAACGGACAAGACAAAGCACACATCCAACAACCAATACATTGTTGTAAATTACAGACATTGGTGTTTTCATCCAACTTGAACATCGCTCCTGTTGGGCAGACGGCCACACATGGAGCATCTTCGCATTGTCTGCAGACCGTCGGAACCTTCTTCTCGTCTATATCTTCTACCCAGAGGTACTTCTGTGGTCTTTCCCCTCTCAAAATGGCTCCAACTAGATCTCCGTCAGAAGTATGAGCTACGGCGCAAGCCAGTTCACAGGAATGGCAACCAGTACACCGTTCATAACGAATGAAAATCTCTTTCCGACTCATCGTCGCCCACCTCCAGGAACGCTAAGCCCAAGGCTAGCTCTGCGTTCATCGATGGCCGCAAGAAGTTTTTTCGTTGCGGAATCAGGATCGGATTCAACAATGAAGTATCCACCGGTGTAATCTTGAAGTTTATTTGTCAGCAATTGGGTTACAAACGGGCTGCCTGTGACTGGCATATTGATTCCAACATGTGTCGGCAAACCGAGTGTCACGGCATAATGGCCGATGGTAACAGCTTTTTCCGCCATTGCTTCAGCAGCAGAGGCGACCAATGGAAGCCGGTCAATATCGACACCTAACCGGTTTGCAAGCTCAACCGCTAGCGCCACTCCCCGCGAGCAGTCCACACAAGAGCCGACATGCAAGACTGGTGGCAGCGGACCACCCAAGCCGTTAGCCTCTCCAATGGCTGTCAGTACTGCCTTCAAACCTTCACCACAGAATGTATCCACATTCGCCGGATCCATAAATCCGTGACGCATGAGCGCCCCTGCTCCACAACCAGTAGCCAGCAGCAGTACGTTCTCTTTTAGAAGTTGACGGGCCATAGCAATAAAGTTTTGATCTTGCGTGATCTTGACGTTATTGCATCCAACAAAGAGACAGACTCCGCGGATATTTCCAGCGGCGATATGGTCGATCAGTGGTTTCAAAGGATCTTCAGCATTCAGCTTAGCAAGAGCGTTTTTGATTGCTTCTACGGAGAAACCAGCCACTACTTTGGATTTATGTTTCGGAATATCCACCGGTTTTCCTTTGCGGTGGGTGAAATTCTCGATCGCGATGCGGATGATTTCCTTCGCATTTTCTACGGCCGTTTCTTCCGTGAAATTGACATGGATGGCACCAGGCATTCTAGTGACATCTGTGGTAGTGATGATCTTGGTTCCCATACATTCCGCCACTGTAGCCAACGCTGGCACGATGCACTGATAATCTATTACTACTGCATCGACCGCACCGGTAATCAAGGCCATTTCTTGGCTCACCGAATAAGTACAAGCAGGAATGCCATGGCGCATCATCACTTCATTGCCAGTACAGCAGATGCCCACCACATTCACACCTGTGGCACCCGCTGCTTTTGCTTCCTCTTCCATTTCCCGCGCCACATGAACGATCACATCGGAAAGAACTGGGTTGTGGCCATGCACTGCCAAGTTAACGGCATCGGCTTTCAACACCCCAAGATTTGCCTCAGTTACCACAGGTTGAGGAGTGCCAAAGAGAATGTCAGAAATGTCGGTGCCAATATAGGAACCAGCCATGTCCGCCATGGCGCAACGCAGACCGGCCCAGATGAGATTCATCGGCTCAGCGTCCGCACCGTAGTGAGTTCTGTGCATAATGTCAGCAATTTCGTAGTCGATTCCTTTAGGCATTAAGTTTTGTTCCGAAAGCACCTTTGCCCGATTTTCCGTGACTGTGTGAACCACCCACGAGACCGCCTCTTTCTCATTGAAGTCCGATAACGCAGCTTTCGCCAAGTCCAAAGCGATCTCAGCGTCACTTCTGTTTTCGGTAGGAATGCCTTGACGTTCAGCAACCTTGCGCAATTTGTCTCTATCCTTGATAGCATAGTCCGGCGCTTTACCCTCTGCCGTTTTCTTCAACGTGTGCGCCAAGTGTCTTGCGTGGCCGGAGTGCCCCGCCGCTCCAGATGCGATAGCGCGGTCAAGGCCGCGGGCGACAATTACATCGGCAGTAGCCCCGCAGATTCCCACCTTAGGTTCACCGCCAAACGGATCGATACGGCATGGACCTTGCAAACAGTGCCGACAGCAAAGACCTGTTTCCCCGAATCCACATTGCGGAAGCATGACTTGGTAGCGGTCCCAAATCGTTTCCACTCCCATTTGTTTCGCTTTCTCTATCATCTCGCAAACCGCAGGATCAAGAGAAAAATTACATGTTTTTCCCATAAATATCCTCCCCCTTATTATTGGTGTATCTCTCGGAGAACTCAGTTCTCCTGCAGATAAGATGAAAGCGCTTTAATTAATGGGTTGAAAGCGATTTCATTAATGGTTTAAAAGCGCTTCATCAAGCAATCTAACAGCTAGATCCGCAATCCCTTCAGCGGTAAAAGATTGGTCCTCGACAAAACCGGCAGCCTGATCCAAAATTTTTGTTTGAAAAGGGATCAGTCCAATGACGTCATCTGGCGGCAAGTGACTGAGAATAAATTCTTCATCTTTAGGATGGCGCAATTTATTGCCCACAAATTTGATTTTCTCCACCCCGATATCTGAGGCCAATTTTCGCACGACCAAAGCTGTCTGAACGCTAACGAGAGTTGGTTCGGTGACAATCAGCATCAGATTTACTCCGCGGGCCGTGCCCCGGGTCAAGTGTTCAATTCCCGCACTCATGTCTAGGATTACCATTTCTTGGTGTTTTAAGATAAGAGAATTGATGATGGCATTTAAGACAGTGTTTTCCCGACAATAACACGCAGAACCTCCGGGCTTAATAGCCCCCATTTTCAAAAAACGGATGTTTCCACTTTTGATGGTGTAATCCTCTAATAAGCTATCTACTTCCGGATTTAAAGAAAAGTAAGCTCCACTGCCGCCTGTGCGTTCTGCAATCACCTCACGCATATCGACAATAGGCTTCAAGCTGCCAATCTGTTCCTCGGGAAGCCCTAGGGCCATTCCCAAGCTCGTATCGGGATCGGCATCAACGGCATATACTTGGTAACCTTGCGAAGCAAAATTCTTGATTAAATTAGCAGCGATGGTGGTTTTGCCGACACCACCTTTCCCAGAAATAGCTAATTTCATTTAAACGCCTCCTTTGTTCGGCTTTTCTGAGGTTTTTTGTGATCTTCTTCACAAAAAACCTCAAATTTTTTGTAAAATAAAAAATATAAATTATTTTTACTTTAATTAAAGTATACACTATTTACGTTAAATAATATTGTGAAGTCATGAACATTATGTGAAAAAATTGGGAAAATTATATTATGTCAGTATGTGAAAAATCGTCCTTCTCTTCTCACGCAAAACTTTCAAACAGGAGGAAATTGACCTGTGATCGGTCATTTTCTTTACAGGGGCTGTTCATGGTGAAAGAAAACGACAAGCAAAAAAGTTAAGTTTATGCTTCCCTATGAGTTTATCTTAACTAACGCTATCTTTCAATAAAAAAACAGAGGCATTACGAAAATCGCAATGCCTCTGCCTTGCAGCAAGGAAACAGAAAACTAAAATAATTCAAATCGTTCCCGTTCCATTACCGTCCTCTCTATTTTAAAAAGCTTTGCGTGCATATTTACAAGTTGACAGCCACTGAAGGGGTTCAAATGTTTTGTGTTTTTGGTATTTTCCATATCAAAAAAAGATTCCAGCAGTATCGACGCAGGATGCCTCTTCTTACAATGCTTTCAAAACTTAGCCAACCTGGACAAACAATGGCATAGTTCATCCATTTTCTATCAAGTTCCCCTTTTGTTTAAGATAATGAGCCACGCAGATCGATATGAACTAAAATTGCCACATAATGCACCGTGATTATTTTTCGGTTAATGAATGGCTATATGTAATCCCTAGCTTATATGCTCGATTAAAAAGATTCACATAATGCTTTTTTACTTCCTCTTCATTTTCTATATCTTCAGCTAATGTATTATACAGAAATGCCACTTCTGATTGAGAAATGCCTGTATAACCAGCTAAACCAACATTCAAATAATGGGAAATCATCGCATCAAAATTTCTTTTTTTCAGGCTTTCTTCTGTCTCCCCAACAAGCGGTATCCACAATACTTTTTTGTGCGGAAGGCGCGCTCCCCCGTAAGCAAAACCATAGTTCCATACCCGGTCTATATATCCTTTTACCATTGCCGGTAAGGAATACCACCACACCGGGAAGATAAAGGCTAACCCTTCGTTTCTTTTCAATCTTTCCATTTCTGCGTGAACACGTGGAGAATATGATTTATAAGGATTGTCCCAATCCGGTTCATCTTGTTCGTATAACAGCGGATTAAACTCTTCCCCATACAAATCCGCAATTTCCACTTCATGTCCAGCGTCTTTTAACCCTTGAATAAAACGCTCGGCAATCGCAAACGTAAGGGATTCTCTTCTGGGATGCGAGACAACAGTTAACACTTTCATATAATCAGCTCCTAAACATAAACTTTTGATAAATCTCCTTTAAATTACCATTATTCTTTATTTATTATCAAATGATAAGCTCCTTTCTTCATTTATTATCCCCTGTCAGGCGTGTAAGAATTCATTGACGACACGATCACGGCACATTATAATCATAGTAAACATATATGATTTATAAAATTTAAAAAGGGGGACGGGAAATGAGCGATATTTTCAACGAAGTATTGGCTGCAAACAAGGAATATGCCGCTAATTTCGGGGACAAAGCAAATTTGGCGATGCCGCCGAAGCGTCGCTTTGCCATTCTGACCTGCATGGATGCGCGCCTTGACCCAGCCAAGTTTGCCGGTTTGGCAGAAGGTGATGCTCATGTGATCCGAAATGCTGGAGGCCGGGCAAGCGATGACGCGATTCGTTCTCTTGTCATCTCGTACAAGCTGTTGGGAACGCGGGAGTGGTTCGTGATTCATCATACCGATTGCGGCATGGAGACATTTACTAATGACATTATCCGCAATTTGCTCGCAAACAGTCTGGAACAAGCAGAGTTTGATGGGAAAAATTGGCGTGACACCGGAAGAGGGCCGGGTTCCAGAGCAGGAGAATATATGGAATTTTTGCCAATCAGCAATCTGGAACAGAGTGTGATCGACGATGTCGAGCGGATTCGTTCCCATCCTCTTGTTCCGGGCTATATTCCGATTTACGGTTTTATTTACGACGTGAAAAGCGGCCGGCTGATTGAAGTACCTGAAGCTAACCGCATTGGCCGGGCAACTATCTGACCATCCATGCTTTTGCTTGTTTTCACCAAGCGAAGCATGCCATTGCTGTTCAATAAAGGAAACTTGAGCCCAAGTTTCCTTTATAATTTATTTCAACTACTTCCGCATGTTGTCCAAATGTTTGGAAGTTCATTGTTGATTATTTTCCCAAAGAACTTTCATCGCCAACAAATAATATTCCCTCTTCTCCATCTCCAACCATTGTTCGCCTTCCCCTGTCCCGCCTGCCGTCTATTTTCTCTTGCACATATAGCTGACATACACGTATAATTGAATTCTCCGGTCTATTCCTCGCTTATTGCCATAAAATAGTTTCGTGATGCCCTTGCCTGTTCCGTTAAAGAATGATGGCCAATTGGGCTGCTTTGCCAAAACAAAAGTTACTTTTAAAACCGGCGGTGCGCTTTATACAGAAGAAGCCATTTTGCATATGAATATTTCTATTGTTGACAATCTGCTTTCACTCACAGATAATACAGTAATAGGAACGTACATTCGTTCGTTGGCCGGGACTAGCATTTTATTGTCATTCTTACACGTTCATAAAAGATGCTGGCGGAAACGGAAAATTCAAATCAGCTTCATGACAATTAACCCTTGTCAAAAACCAACACCAATTTTTAAACGAATACAAGTAGAGAGGTTATTTTTATGTCAACAACAAACGCAAACCTATCCATGACTTCCCTATTACGTAATCGTTTCATCCAAACGATTATGACGGCTAGCCTGTTTATTCAGATTGGCATTTGGGTTCGTAACTTTGCGATTCTGTTGTTTGTTACCGAGAAGACAAATGGGGATGCGCTTGCCGTCTCACTCATATCGGTGGCTGAATTTGCACCGATTTTTATCTTTTCTTTTATTGGCGGCACGTTTGCAGATCGCTGGCGACCAAAACGGACGATGATCTGGTGCGACCTCTTCAGCGCTATATCGATATTTGTCATATTAATGGCGCTCCTGTTTGGAACATGGAAAGCGGTTTTTCTGACTACATTCGTCTCCGCGATCCTATCACAGTTCTCTCAGCCTTCGGGGATGAAACTGTTCAAAGTGCACGTTCCACAAGAGCAGATGCAGGCAGGTATGTCATTATTCCAAACAATGATAGCGGTTTTTATGATCATCGGTCCGATATTAGGCACTTTCGTCTTCCAACAATTTGGTATCTACATCTCGATGGCGATAGTAGGGACAGCTTTTCTGTTATCTGCTCTTGTACTGACGTTACTGCCTCCCGACCAGATAGTGGAGAAAAGCGAAAGCAAGGCATCGCTCTGGCGTGAAATAAAGCTTGGTTTTCAATATGTATGGTCACGCAAAATTCTTGTGACTTTGGGAGGCGGCTTCATGGCTGCGGGATTAGGGCTTGGATTAATCCACCCGTTGGCCATCTTTCTGGTAACAGAACGCCTTGGCCTGGAGAAAGATTACTTGCAATGGCTGTTCACCGCTCATGGGGCAGCTATGATCATCGGTGGCGCTGCGGCAATGGTCTTCTCTAATCGGATTGCGCCGCACATCCTGCTGATGCTGGGGATGGGTGTCATGGCTGCGGGAATTTTTGTGATGGGTTGGTCCACCATGTTCTGGCTGACCTTGCTGGCCGAATTTATCATCGGTCTATTCATGCCTGCTTTTCATATTGGTATTAATACGATTATCCTGAACAATACCGACGAAACGTTCGTAGGACGTGTGAACGGAATATTGACCCCTCTGTTCATGGGTTCGATGGTTATCACGATGAGCTTGGCTGGTCTGTTGAAAAAACAATTCTCGCTCTTCACGATCTATCAAGCCTCTGCCGCACTCTTTGTCATTGGCATTTTGGTCATGCTTCCGATGTTCCGGATGCTTAGAATAAGTCCATTAGCCAGCCATAATACGGTGCAGCACCACAGATGATGAATATATTGCTTTTCGCCTGATAAACTCTCCCACCTTTCATTCTTGAAGAGGTGGGAGTTTTTTACCGCCTCTATTGAATAAAAAAGCTTCTGCGCAAAAGATGCAGCCCCCCTTCAACTCGATTCCTGCAATGGCAGTTTTCCACTGAATCCATAAGCAATATCATATCCCCCTTCTTCTACTTCTTGCTTGCGCAATCCGTACGCCGGCTTCGTTTTGTACGTTCCATCGTTGAAGGCGCCATGCAGCAACACGTATCGTTTCCGCCTGTTCGTACTTTTTCCATTGCCGAAACCTTGTCCAACTCCGCTTTGGCTCCCCAAAAGAATACTTTAGGCCGCGAAACATAAGCATTTCCTTCTTTTTCTACCTTGAATTCGGGATTATACGCTTGTGTTGGATGAATGGATGAGCGATCCGAATGAAGAAAATATGCAGATGAACGGAATGGACCATAGCAGTATGGGAAACGGAAATGGCTCTGAGCACCAACATATGAACACAAGCAGCATCAGCCATGATATGAGCATGTATGACATTTTCACCATCAACGGGAAAAGCAGCTCTGCTGTTAAACCTTTAAAAGTAAAAAAAGGCGAAAAAGTGCGGCTTCGCCTTGTAAACGCAGGATACATGCTCCATCAGTTGCACCTGCATGGCCACGAATTAAAAATTGTCGCAACAGACGGACAGCCGTTAAACGATCCGCAGCCAATCAAAGACCGAACTTTTGAATATCGCTCCGGGAGAGCGTTACGATATTGAATTTACGGCAAATAATCCGGGCGAATGGTTATTAGAATGCCATGGCGACAGGAAAGGAACCGATGGCATGAAAGTAAAAATCCAATATGAAGGCGAAAAAGTCAGTGCCGATAAAGCGAACGCAGCAGAAGCTCTGCCTGTCGTGGGCATGACAAGCTATGGAAAACAGAAGCTTGGGGAATTTACATTAGATCAAACATATGATGTGGAATACACGATGAATTTAGGGACAGCCATGGGCAAAGGCGGTATAGTCTACACGATCAATGGGAAAACGTATCCTGAAACGGCACCTGTTCATGTCAAGAAAGGCGATCTCGTCAAAGTAAAGCTAGTGAACGATTCACCGGCGGATCTGCATCCTATGCATTTACACGGGCACTTTTTCCAAGTATTAAGCAAAAACGGCAAGCCAATGACAGGTTCCCCGTTGATAAAGGATACCTTGAACTTAAATGGTGAAGAATATGTCGTCGCTTTTAAAGCAGATAATCCAGGCAACTGGATGTTCCATTGCCATGACTTGCACCACGCCTCAGCTGGAATGGTCACAGAAGTAAAATACAAAGATTATAAACCAGACTATACACCAAACCCGAATGACACAACCAATCATCCTGAATAACCATTCCCCTCCAAAATAAAACTTGGAGGGGAATTTTTTCTGCTGGCGGAAATATATGCAGTTTTCCCTCCGGATCTGGAAGAACGAAAACCGCAGATTGTTTCTTGCACTGCATATCGATGTTTTCATTTTCTCACGTTAAAGCCATAAACGACGCTAAGCAAGATTATCAAGGCTCCATATTCTTTTATAAACGAAATGTGCAGAATGGATGGATTTTAAGGACAGCCGCCGAGGATGATCACGCTTTATGACAAAATGACAATTTAAAATGTTGCGATGATTTTCACGAAAAATTCATTGCCTTAACAGGATATAAATAGGTAGGATATAAATAGGAGTAATTTCTTATTCTACTTTTTTGCCATCTTCGATAAGATGAAATCATTGTAATATTATGAAGAAAAAGGAGAGACATCCAATGAATTTTTCTCTTTGGATTAAAAAAGAAAAACACAATTCTCCTCATAAAATAGCATTGGAACTGCCAAACGAACGAAAACCTATTCAAATAAAAGATGCCACTATTAATATGCAATTAGAAATAATCGGGCTAACTCATCGCGATTTAGCTATATTGTCACAGTTAAAACCATTGGTAGAAGAAAAAATTAATTGGATTGCCGAGTGCTTTTACGAGACGTTAGAGAAAGAACCATCTTTATTTCAAATTATCCATCAACATAGCACCATTGAACGTCTCAAAAAAACGCTTATCACACATGTGATTGAAATGTTTGAAGGACGCATTGATGAAGCATTTATTGAAAAACGCACGCGCATTGCAGTCGCACATGTAAAAATTGGGCTGTTGTCAAAATGGTATATGTGCGCATTTCAGAAGCTTCAGTTGCTGATTATAGAAACAATCGTTCCACATCTGGACGATCCTTCACTGTTGGTTGAATCGATAAAATCGATCACAAAAATTTTAAATTTTGAGCAACAGCTTGTTTTAGAACAATATGAAAAAACAAATGAAGAAATCCGAATGCAGATGGAACATGCTAAAAACGAACTCAAACTGCAACTGCAAGCGACAGCGCAAGAACTTTCCGGCATATCCGAAGAAGTCAATGCTTCGGTTTCTGAATTGACAACGGAAGCAATGAACATTTTGCAATCCATTGAGGAAGCCTCTTCTATTTCCGAAAAAAGCGAGCGCCATTCTGCCGAGGGCCAAGAAAAATTGCAAAAACAATTATCAGAAATCCACCATATTCAAACAATGATGAAAGAAGTCAATGCAAAAATCAACAGCTTACAACAGTCAGCCCGTGATATCGCAAGAATCAACAATATCGTGACAGAGATTGCCGATCAGACAAACATGCTCTCGTTAAACGCTTCGATCGAAGCGGCGCGCGCAGGAGAACATGGCAGAGGTTTTGCAGTTGTCGCTGATGAAGTGAGAAAGCTTGCTTCCCAAACGAAAAAGTCTGTTGCTGACATCACAAATATTTTAAACGACTTGAATCAGAAGGTAGGGGCGATTTCCGAATCAATCAATTCAGCACACACATTGATTGACCGCAGGACAAGCGATATGGAGAAGATCCATCAGTTTTTTGAAACGTTATCACAGTCACTTCAGCAAATCCGCACCCAAAATCAAGGGATTTGCGAAAAAATGAAACGGTACGTAGATGTGGTCACCGATATTAATGACGCCACCAACAACGTCGCTGTATCGGCTGAGCGATTGGAGCAATTAACAAACGGCTTATAACCGGCAAAGCCTTTGCCTCTTTAAGAATAAGCGGCAAAGGCTAAATAATGGTTGTGCTTCGGAAAAGAAACGGGAAGAATGGTTGATGAATATTTATAATATTCCGAAAATAACAATATCTTATGGAACAAAGGAAAAAACTGTTCCCGCCGCCAATGAAAATAGAACCACCGGCCAAGGCGGCCATTTCCAAATGGTTAATAAAGCAAAGGCCAATAGCGCTAAGGAAAAATCAAGAGGGCTTTTTACCGCCTTCGTCCATACCGGATGATACAGCGCCGCCAGCAAAATGCCTACGACCGCTGCGTTAATGCCGCCAAGCGCCCCTCTCCATCCAAAACTGGCCATTCCCAGATACGAAGCGAACGTAAACAACGGTCCGGGTACCGCCTGCGCGGCGCCGTATCCTGCAAGAAACTCATCGGCCGTCAGCCAATCCTGCTGGGACAACTTCCGCTTGTAATAAAGGAAGAACAACATGCCCTCCTCCGAATACTAAAGCACCAGTACGGTAGAAGCTGTCAAACAGCGCAAGCCAGTGTGAGTCTGTCAGCTTGCGCGCCAGCGGAAGCAATAGTAGCAAGGCAAGAAACGAAATAAGCAAGCTGACCGCGGTTTTTTTATGGATTCCGACGGCAATCAGATCTGGCTTTTTTCCTCTATAGTGTTCTGCAATAAAAATGTGCCGGCAATTCCTGCGGCAACAATGATGCCTACTTGGGTGAACACACTCGGGACAAGCAGCGTGAAAACCGCGGCGGCGATGGCAACAGAAGCGCGTGGACGATCATAGGCAAAGTTTTTCGCCATTCCCCAGACCGCTTGCGCCACGACGGCGACCGCAACTACCAACAGGCCGTGAAACCATTCTGTATTCATCAAAGAAACGCCTTGAAAAAAATAAGCGAATAAACTGAGCGCAAGCGCGGACGGAAGCGTAAAACCCAGCCATGCGGCAAAAGCCCCCCCAAAAACCCGCCCGCATAAAGCCAATCCCTATTCCTACTTGGCTGCTCGCTGGACCGGGGGGAAATTGGCATAATGCCACTAAGTCCGCATACGTTTTTTCGTCCAGCCATTGGCGCCGCTGCACATATTCTTCTCGAAAACACCCTAAATGAGCGACAGGGCCGCCGAACGAAGTCAAACCAAGGCGAAGCGCTGTTGTCCACACTTCCCCAACGGATCCTTTTTGCTGGACCTGCATTTTCTTTTTTTGATTCAATTGGCTATCCCCCTAGGCAAGGCTGCTTTCTATCCTCGGCATCACTGTTCCCGGTTTTTGTGTCACAGAAACCACGAATCCACTGTTAACAAAATGTCATCCGCAGCAGGTACGCGCTAGCAAAATCCGCGATAACCCCAATCTGTTCATCTCCGTTTCGGATCGATGAAACCGCTTAATGATTGCCTGTTCACGTTCGCTTAAGGATATTTAGCAAACGAGTTTTTTTCATCTGTTTTGGCTTCTTGACATCCGCAGCAAAACAGAATAGCTGATATTGGTTTCATAGCGTCTTCTTTTTTTGTTGATTATATGCATCAATATTATCATTGTTGTTAAATAAACATCAACCATACTTTCGGAAACGTATTTTCTCTTTGCTCAATGAAAGATCGGCTCGCCATTTTGGATCACTGTGTTTATCTCCGAAAAAATTCATAGCCTTTTTGAATGATGCTATCGCCAAATTTTTGCTGAAGGTGCTCAATCGTATTCTGCAACGCTTCCTTTTTGGCATCCTCTTCAAAGTGAAACAAGTCTAATTGTTTCACCGCTTCCCTTTTATCAAACACATCGATGGCGGTAATGCCCAGCAGCCTTACCGGATTGCCGTTCCAATGGCGTTTTAATAAATAGACGGCACGCTGAAAGATTTCTTCCGCCTCTTGAACTGGATTTTCCCATGTTTTGCTGCGGGTGATTGTTTGAAAATTGCTGTAGCGAATCATAATTTGGATCGTCGAAGAAACAACATGCTTCTGTTTCATTCGCTTGCTGACGGATTGCGCCAAATCGCGCAACACCTCAAGGAGAACCCGCTCCTCTGTCACATTTCGGGAAAGCGTTGTGGAGTTTCCGATTGATTTCCATTTTTCACCCGCTTCTGGATCAACCGGACGGGGATCTATCCCATTCGCCCGCTCTTTTAAGCGAACCCCAGTAATACCAAGCAAATTTTGCAATATCGCGGTTTCCGCCTTCGCCAACTCACCGATAGTGAAAATGCCAATGCCATTTAATTTTTTTGCCGTTTTGTCACCAACGCCATGCATCTGCTGAACAGGAAGTGGCCAAAGTATTTTTGGCACATCGCGCTTGCGCAGAACGGTAATGCCTAACGGTTTTTTCATATCGCTCGCCATTTTGGCCAAAAATTTATTTGGCGCAATGCCAATGCTAACAGGAATATGCAACGTTTTTAACAATCCTTTCTGGATTTGCTCCGCGATGTCCAATGGTGAACTGCGTGATGAATAACCATCGGTGATATCCAAATATCCTTCATCAATCGAAGCAGGCTCCAAAACAGGGGTAAACGTCTTCAAAAATTGAAATACTTTCTCGCTTGTATCGCGGTATAAGTGAAAATCGGGCTTTAATATAACAAGATGCGGGCATCTTTTTTTCGCTTCCCATAACGGCATCGTCGTGTAAATGCCAAAGCGTTGTTTTGCGATATAGTTTGCCGCTAACACAACACCTTTGCGTTCTTTCGGGTCTCCCGCTACAACAACCGCTTTTTCTTTTAACGATGGATCTCGCGCGATCTCGCAGCTTGCAAAAAATGAATTGCAGTCGACATGTAAAATGACACGACCGTACTTTTGGCGCGTTGTTTCCATGTTGGTTTTCTCCTTTTTTGCATGAATAAAAAGCAGAGGAGTTATCGCCATCCATCTGAAATGTTGGTTTTGCACCTTGAATCCAAGATGCTGGCATACATGTATTATCATTTTCCATTCAACGCTGGCCTATAATATGCTTTTTTTTCGTATTCCGCCTTCATAGCGCAATATATATAAAGATCATTCAACAACAGCACATATGTTCGTTTATTTTTATAATAAACGATTTAGCTGTTTTTGTCTATTGACGGTTGATGTTTATTTTTAATTGATTATTTAGAACATAGTTTAAATAAATTGTATAAATCATACAAAATAGCTTCGTTATCTTTTGAATGGTAAGAGCCATTTTTTTTCGCCTTTCTGTTATTGCTATGATTAAGACGGACAATTTTCGCTAAAAAACAGCAGCCATTTATTGCTGCCGTCTCTCTTATGTTAGATGCTATTCTATTGGCGTTTCTTGCACAATAAGCGAAGGAGCCTTCGTGCGTTTTGTGATTTCCACTAATTGGACATGATGCCCTTCCATTTGTAATACTTTAAATTCGTAATCGCCGTAGGAAAGAACGCCGCCTTGCTGGATATCAAATTTTTCTGTTAAAATCCAGCCGCCAATCGTATCAACATCCGTATCATCGATGTCTGTTCCAAGCAAGTCATTTATATCTTCAATCAATACTTTCCCATCAACAATAGTAGTGTGTTCATTGACTTTTCGGATCATCGGAACCTCGTCAATATCAAACTCATCTTGAATTTCGCCGACAATTTCCTCTAATATATCCTCGACCGTCACAAGCCCTGCGGTTCCGCCGTATTCATCAACTAAAATCGCCATATGAACTCGTTCACGCTGCATCTTAACAAGCAAATCATGGATCGGGATGGATTCAATGACTTGTATGATTGGGCGAATATAATCGCCTAATTTCTTTTCAACCGCTTGCGGGGTTTGAATACAATCCGTTAATATTTCTTTTATGTTTACCATACCCACGATATGGTCTTTATCTCCGTCTATAACAGGATAGCGCGTATATTTTTCTTGCTTCACAACTTCCAAAATATCCATGATTGCATCATTTTTGTCGAATGCGACAATTTCTGTGCGCGGCACCATGATTTCTTTGGCGATCCGGTTGTCAAACTCAAAAATATTGTTTACATATTTATATTCCGACTGATTAATTTCCCCGCTCTTATAGCTTTCGGATAAAATCAGCCGCAATTCTTCCTCTGAATGGGCCACTTCATGTTCAGATGCCGGTTTCAATCCAAACAATCCGGTAATGACGCGAGCGGAGCCGTTTAAGGCCCATATAAACGGATACATGATTTTGTAGAAAAGGATCAAAGGCCTTGAAGATAACAGCGTTATGGTTTCTGCTTTTTGAATTGCCAACGTCTTAGGAGCTAATTCACCAACAACTACATGCAAAAATGTAATCGTCGCAAAAGCAATCGCGAAAGAAAGGAAAGACGCAACAGACTCATTTAAATTCATTTGTTTAAATACAGGGTGGAGCAAATGCTCCACCGCTGGTTCACCAAGCCAACCAAGCCCTAATGCGGTAATGGTGATGCCAAGCTGGCACGCCGATAAATATTCGTCCAAATTGCTGATGACTCGTTTTGCAGCCCGGGCGTTTCGGTTTCCTTCAGCGATCAGCTGATCAATACGTGTACTGCGCACTTTAACAATGGCAAATTCCGATGCAACAAAGAATGCTGTTAAGGCAATTAAAATGCCAACCATCAGCAAATTAACTATCTCCAATTAAGCTCTCTAGCTGTACGCAAACAACTAGAGAATCCACCTCCTGATCATTGTTATTCTTCATTATTATTCCCTTGGAAGAAAATCATAACAAATTTGAGCAGCTCTAAAACGGAGATTAATGCCGCAGCTACATATGTCAATGCCGCAGCGTTTAACACTTTGTTAACGCCACGAACTTCATCATTAAAGATAATCCCTTCCGCAAGAAGCAATTTTTTGGCACGAGAGCTTGCATTAAATTCTACCGGAAGCGTCACTAATTGGAACGCTACAGCTGCCGAAAAGAGAATAATGCCAAGGCCAATGAGCGAAGCTTGGTGCAACAAAAACCCGACTAACAATAGAAATGGAGCAATTCCAGAAGAGAAATTCACTACTGGAAACATGCGGTGCCGCAAAACTAGCGCGCCGTAGGATTGCTGATGCTGGATCGCATGGCCAACCTCATGGGCGGCTACCGATACAGCAGCGATGGAACGTCCGTAATAAACAGGTTCAGATAATCGAACCGTGCGTGATAATGGATCGTAATGGTCTGTTAATGTACCGGGCACTAATTCAACGGGTACATGATATAAACCGTTGGAATCGAGAATCTTTCTTGCCACTTCAGCCCCCGTAAGGGAAGAGTTGGCATGGACTTCTGCCCACTTATTAAATGTCCCTTTTACTTTAAATTGTGCCCAAAGCGACAAGCCAAATGCTAAAAAAATGAGGATATCCATCGGATGAAATAACATGACATTCCCTCCTTTGCCACTATGGCATAGTATTAAAATTCTTCATCTTCTCCGCCAAAGAAATCGTCAAAAAATCCTTCTTCTTCAGCTTCCTCATCCAAGCTTAATGCTTCTTCGACGGCGTCACCAACGAGTTCTTCCACTAACATTCCCGCAAACATCCCCGCAGCAAAGCCGCCAATCGCTCCCATCATACTATGCCCTCGCCCCTGCAAATGAGAAGTATGGGAATAATGAGTCATGTAAGATGATGCTGCATATTGATGCGGCTGCTCGATCATTTCTTGCATCGTTTCGCGAAGTTTGCCAGCCAACATGTCTGCATCATTTAATTCTGCATATGGGAAAAAGATTTCCCGCTTTAACTCTTTTTCTTGCAAGCCAAAGGCTCCTGCATATACGTCCACTTCAAGAAGCAGACGGATTCCTTCCTCTTCAAGCAATGCAAAAAACTCCACTTCTTGAACAGCCTCTTTAAATTGCTCAGTTGGAAACCATGCAAATTCTTGGCCATACGGTTTTAGTGTTCCTGAAGTTGCCTTTTCCCGGAAACCAAGCTTTTCAAAAGCAACGAAAATTTTTTCTAAAGGCAACGGCGGAAGAATTTGCACAGCATCTTCATCTAAATGATCGACACCGCCTGCAATATCAAGACGGGTAACAAACGTGTAATAAATACCGTGTCTTGACACTGGAAGCGTTTTTGGCAACTCATAGGTAAAAGGCAATACTTTCTTCTCGCCAGCTTGAATGACAAAGGCAGAAGCGACTGGAATTGTTGCCACTGTTTTTGTCTGCGCTTGCCCGTTTTGCTTTAATGTTAACCGGAGTTCTACAGCAATTTTGTTGATATGCTGTTCTACCGTTCCTCCTTCAATGAGAAATTCGCCGCTAATCGTCTCGCCCAGACGCGCTTGGGAATGATGCAGCACAAGATTGATGTTCGCAGAGCCAATCCCAAGTTTTGATAAAAACTTTTTTAACATCCTTTTTTCATCTCTCCTTAACTATTGATTTAAATAAAAGGATTTTCTCCAAGCAATATCGCTAACGCGTGCAACAATGCATAGCCTTGTTGGGCCAATGGCTTTGTCATCAGCTTGATCTGCTGTTCATTTAATTGCTTAAGCAACGGTTTTAATTCCAATACTTCTTCTTGAATATGTTTCATCTGTTCTTGAAGATGCTCAATTTTATCTACGATTTCATCCACAGCAACTGGCTGATTTTTGATAATCTGCAACCATTCTTTGATTTCTTCAAGCGTTAAATGCTGCTTTTTTAATGCATTGATTAACCGCAAATGCTCAAGGCTCTCTTCGGGATAATAGCGATAATTTGTCTCAGAGCGAACAGGTTCGAGTAACCCTAATTGCGTGTAATAATCAATTGTGCGTTTGGAAACTCCAGCTAAATCTGCGAGTTCACCAATTTTGAGGAACTTCCCAATGAACTCACTCCCCATATATTTTTGGAATCATCAATTAGAATTATATTCTTAAAAAACCGTACAGTCAAACGTTATACTGTTATTTTTTTAAAATTAGCTTCAGTCACTACATACGAATATATTCTGAGTTTGGATTCATCCATCATAAAAAAGCAGAGGAAAACCTTTAGTAGCAAAAATTAGCCAAACGGAGGCACGGATCAGTCATCGATTAATTCGAGGCTTAAATGCTGAACAGCCTTTCCCCGATCGAATACCGGGGAAAGGCCGCAGCTTAATATGCTCTTTTTTCATTGTCTACTTGACATTCGATACAAAATTCCAATGCAATCCAAGGTGTATTCCTACTAATATAATGGATATTGCCGAGAAAAAATGATGAATATTTCTCCACGGACAGCATATGAATTCTCCTGTTTTTTGATTTAATGAGAGAGATACATCCATCAATATAAGCGGTGAATATACAAGCCGAATAAGCAGGATTTTGGGAAGAAACGCCGCAATTCCCCTTCCCTATGAGAGCCAGTCCTTCTCCCTTCCATCCGCTAGACTGTTGGGCTGCTCTCCAAAGCATCCAGCCGATGGAGATGATCATCACCAGTTCAATCAGTAGAGAGAAGAGGCTCCATATCGCTCAGATGCTCTGGTACATCATATGGATTGATAGACTGTGGTGAAACAGAAAATAGCCGTAATCGTGATGACGGGCAGTTCATTATTGGGAATAGCCTGCGCCTTTTCAGGAAAATCCGACATTTACAAACATGTACAATCCTCCAAACGCAGCTGTTGCCGCCAGAAGATAAGAAATAAGCCAGACCTGTTTGTCACCTCCTTTTGCTGGGACGTTTCCCGCTTTGCTACCTGCAGCTCGCATTGTAAAACAAAAAAGAGAAAATCAAGTGAAAAGAAAATGGAGGAAATTTTTTCTAAAATAACTAAAAATCATAATAACGAGAGCGTGGAGGTTATTCGCAAGAAATGATTTTAAAGTAGGTAGATATTGAAGACACTAAAACAACTGGAAGGGAAGCCGGTCTAGGAAGGAATGTTCATCTTCGTTCAGACCAAGGATTCTAATATACGGCAAAACTACACCAACTCAAAGAACTGAAAGCCATTCTAGAGGGGAATTTGTCATAATGCTTCTTGGCAGAGAAGTTGTATTTTAGTGCACCAAAATAAAATTAGCCCGCTGCATCGTTTCTTTAATGACTTCCGCGCTGAAAATGAGCGCCGGCTCGGGCGTTATGCACCGCTTCGTTTCATGATCACCATGCGCGGGAAGCAATGACCGCACTTCTTTTCGTTCCTTACTATTTGCTTTATAAAACATCCCGGCAGCCAAAACAGTTTTTGGCTGCCGGGATTCACATTTTAATAGACAGAAAAGATGGCTTCTCCTTTTGCGACTTCTTTCCCGTTTTGATTGACGGCAGAAACAGCGAAACGCAATTTCTTCTCTTCCTTTTCCTTGACCGTCGCCTTTAATGTTATGACATCATCGAGAAAAACCATTGATTGAAAGCGAACGAAATAATCGCGAATAAACCCTTCTTCATAATAGGGCGTAAACAGTTTGGCGAGATTTCCCATCGTCCACATTCCGTGCGCAATAATGCCCGGCAGCCCAGCTTTTTTCGCTTCTTCGTCTATCGTATGAATCGGATTGTAGTCGCCGGAAGCACCGGCATATTTAATGAGATCGAGACGGGAAACAGGCGAAAGCTTAATTTCTGGCAACAACTCTCCTACTTTTAATTTGCTGATTTTCGTCATACGATCATCGCCTTTCTTACTGCTTCTGTAATAATGATTGTCGATGTGGACGTGAAAATAACGTTTCCGGAAGGGTCTTCCCCGTAATTCGTGATGATTAAAAATCCAAGCTTCCCCATGCTGCTTTGTTTTTCATAGTAATCTTCCACTTTGGAATAGCAATATAATTCCTCGCCGACATAAAGCGGCCTTTCATAATGAAACCGCTGTTCACCGTGAATCAGCCCTTTGCTGGGAAGTTTCAAGCCTTCAATCACGCCGTAGTCAAACACCCTTGGAAATGTCGGGGGCGCGATGTTTGTTTTATATCGTGACATTTTTCCCGTCTCTTCATCCCAATAAATTGGATGCGGATCGCCGATCGCTTCAGCAAACTTTTTGACCGCTCCCCGCTCGATAACATTTTTTACTTTGTTGGAGCATTTTCCGATATATTCGGCAAACATCTGACCGTTTCCCCTCCCGATTTTAATTTTTGGGGCCGCCGGCCACGTACAACACCTGGCCGTTAATAAACGAAGACTTCTCATCGGCGAAGAAAGCGACCGCCTGGGCAATATCTTCCGGTTTTCCGCTTCTTCCGACCGGAATTGTCGCCACATTTGCCTGAATCAATTCTTCAAATGAAATGCCTAATCTTTCCGCCGTCGCTTTTGTCATATCTGTTTCGATAAATCCTGGCGCCACCGCGTTCGTTGTGATGCCGAATTTTCCTAATTCAATCGCCAGCGTTTTTGTAAACCCTTGGATTCCGGCTTTCGCCGCGGCATAGTTCGCCTGACCGCGGTTGCCAAGGGCGGATGTTGAAGAAATGTTAATAATGCGTCCGTACCGCTGTTCCACCATATATTTTTGAGCGGCGCGGGCGCAATAAAACGCTCCTTTTAAATGGACATCCATCACGTTTTCCCAATCATCATCCGTCATTTTAAAAAGCAAGTTGTCGCGAATGACGCCGGCGTTATTGACAAGAATATCGAGCGACCCAAATTGGTTGACAATTTCTTTTACCGCGGTTTCGACTTGTTCACGGTCAGTGACGCTCGCGACTTTTGCATATACTTCATAGCCTTTTGCTTTTAATTCATTTGCCGTTGCGTGCAACGCTTCTTCATTTAAGTCGATGAACGCCACTTTCGCTCCTTCTTCAGCAAAACGTTCAACAATCGCTTTTCCAATTCCGCGGCTTCCGCCAGTAACGAACGCCACTCTTCCTGCAAATCTCCCACTCATTCATTTCTTCCTCCCTCATAAAATCTTTGCTTGATAAAAAATGACACAAAGATAACGTTTTCATTTTTTTATAAACATTGCCCAAGTTCACCTGTCCTTGAACAAGTTTCTCGCGATCACCATGCACTGAATTCACTTGTTCCATTCTTTCCTATGATCCATACATATGCATATTACTAGAAATAATACCAACCAGTTGGTATGTCGATGTTATTATATTTGAAAATTTCTAAAAATACAATATTTTTGTTTTATAACTATCATTTTTTGTTAAAAAATAAAGAAGATAAGCAGATGCAGTTGAATCAATGTTCAACGTGCATCTGCAATGTATTGCTGCACTTTCGCAACTGTTTCCCCGATTCCTGCATGGAGGACGATATCAAATACATCATTCATTTTCGTCGGCGTTTTATTAACAAGGACTTTACGGATATGAGGAACCTCCGCGGCGACATAGGAAGGAATGAAATTGACGGGAGCGACTTCCAGGCTCGTTCCCATCGCGATTAACAAATCGCTGCCATCCGCAGCTTGCAGCGCCTCTTCAAATCGTTGAACCATTCCCCCAAACAAGACAACATCCGGTTTTAAAATTTCGTTGCATACTTTCCCATTCTTCAATGTCCGCACACACCGCGGCACATCATGGCGATTGACAAACGCCAAATCATATTTTGCTTGACATTTCGGGCATGTCGCCGTCTGCAACGTACCATGTAATTCAACAACATTGGTGCTTCCCGCTTTCTCGTGCAACCCGTCAATATTTTGCGTCAAAATAACCACTTTTTTCCCTATATCTTCTAGCCACTTCAAAAAGAGATGGCCTTGATTTGGCGAAAAATTTCCCATTAATTTCAATGAAAAAATCCGCTTAAATTTATGCCAAAAATCAACAGGATGGTTTTTAAAATAATATTCAGAAATATAATATTCGACATTTTCCTCTTGCGCATAAATCCCGTTTTCACTGCGAAAATCTGGAATTCCCGATTCAGTGCTCATTCCCGCTCCAGTCAATACAGTAATTTTCTTTGCGTCCATAACCCATTGCGCAAATTCTTTTATTTTATCCATGTCCATTGCTCCTTTCTATCTATGAATGTTGAATGGAATACTCTCCTTCTCTATCATATATTAATTTTTCGTGTTCAAAAAATATCGCAATTAACAAAAAATGACGATTATTATTAATTATTTTATTTCATTCTCTTTATTATATTATCACTTTACCAAATTAAAATAATCATTTATGATGATAAAGTAAATGAGTTGTAGAGATGGTATCATATAAGGAGGACTACTATGACAACGAAAAAATGGGGTTTATGGATTTTAACCGCCTTTGTCGTCGGCAACATGGTCGGCGGTGGCATATTTATGATTCCGGCAAGCCTAGCGCAAGTCGCAAGCCCAATGGGATCAGCGCTTGCCTGGGTGGCAACCGGATTGGGAGTACTCATGATTGCGCTTGTGTTCGGCAGTTTAGTGACAAGAAAGCCGGAATTGAAAGCGGGGCCGCAAAGCTACGCGCAGGCGATGTTTTCTTCGCCAAAAGCGGGAAACATGGCCGGCTACAGCATGGCATGGGGATATTGGGCGGCAAACTGGGCGGCGACCGCGTCTGTCATTATTTCTTTTGCCGGCTATTTAAGCACTTTTTTCCCGATTATGCAAAGCGACCGCGTTCTCATTGCCATCGGAACATTTCAATTAGAAACAGGAAAAGCGCTCACGTTTGCGGTTTGCACGATTGTATTATGGGGAATCCAATGGATTCTCGCCCGCGATTTTCAACGCGCGGGAAGCATTAATATTTTGGCAACGGGAGCGAAAGTCATCGGCTTTCTTCTTTATATTATTGTTACCGTCTCAGTGTTTAACGCCGCGAATCTTGGCAGCGGATTTACATTCATGGATGAAAAGGGACAAGCGGTATCCGTTCCAAGCCAAATCAACGGGGCGGCAATTACGATGCTGTGGGCATTTATCGGCATTGAATCAGCTGTTATGCTGTCAAACCGCGCGAAATCGCAAAAAGATGTGAAAATCGCGACATTGCTTGGATTAGTTATTTCGGTGCTTATTTACATAGGGATCACATTGTTAACAATGGGGGCTCTTTCACAAGAACAGCTGCAGCAATCGCAAAAGCCGCTCGTGGACGCGCTGCACGCAGTGATCGGCAGCAACGGGGCCTACATCATGGCGATTTTAGCGCTTATTTCCTTGTTCGGCTCGACAATCGGCTGGATTGTCGTCAGTTCGGAAGTTCCTTATCAAGCAGCAAAAGAAGGACTGTTTCCCGTTTTCTTTGCGAAAACGAATCGAAACGGCAGCCCTGTCCGTTCTTTGTTTATTACCAATTTCATGACGCAAATTTTTCTTTTTTCGACCATATCGGGAACAGTGAACGAAGCATATAATTTCGCGATTGTCGTCGCAACGCTCGCCTACTTAGTTCCGTATCTTGTCTCAGCATTGTATCAGCTGAAATTAATTATAACGGGAGAAACGTATGAAAACGCAAAACGCATTCGCATCCGGGACGGCATCATCACAACAGTGGCGCTAGCGTACTCGGTTTGGGTCATCAAAACGGGAACGGCAGATTGGCATACATTTTTCTTAGGCATCGGTCTATTTGTGGCCGGATTAATCCTATATCCATTGCTTATGAAGCAAAAACTAAGCGATGATCACAAACAGACAGAACTGCAAGGAACGTAAAGGGACCAATGCAAAATCCTGGTCCCTTTTGCTTTTATTTTCTCCCCGCTATCTTATTTTGCTTTTTCGCTCCGCCACTTTCTCTAAATATAGGTTCAAAAAATCGACAACCAGCTATCCCAAATTTTTCGAACAGTAATGCTATTATTTCCTTTCTGTCCTATCATGAACACAAAATTTAGATAAACATTGGCAAAAAAAGCCCGAAACGAACGTAACGGTTCCAATTTAATATGACATGCTTCCGGCGACAATCAAGCCGACAATAATCGAAATGGCAAATAAGCTAAACCCGACCGCGAGATTGCCTTCCTCAACTTTTTTGGCCAAGTTGGTTTTCGGCGTGAAAATGTATTCAAGCGCAAAATACACGAGAATTTGCGTGATAATGCCAATGACGCCCCATAGAAGAGCATCAGGCAAACTGACGCTGTTGCTCCAGGCAGCGTAAATGACAATCGCCAATCCTAACGCTTTGCCCCACAATTTCAGTGCCACGGCCATATTGCCTTGGCGGATTAATTCGCGCTCGGAAAATTTCGTCGTTAAGCTGAACAGGCCGATTCCGACCCCCATCAGCACAAGTCCTAACACGGTGTAAAACAGAAAATTCATCACATACGTCATTTTCTTCATCCTTTCATCATTACAGGTAAATAATAAGACAAGTTATTTGTAATCATTCCCCCCGCGCGCAGGCCGATTCCCATTGCTTTGCCGTTAATTAAAAAACACGTATGCAATAACCTCACCGTTTCATAGCCGTTGATGGTTTTGACCACCGTTTCGGGAAGCGGCATGTATTGTTGGTACACAGGCGTTTCGTCCTTATATGTTTGCTGGATATCGGCAACCATCGGCTCGCCTTTTCCGCTTTTGATGACGACCGTGTCGCCTTCGCGCCCGAATGCTGGTTTTTGCACATACATTAATTGCTGATCAAGAAAATACTCTTCATCTAAATAAGTCGGCAGAAAATGCTCGGAAATCCATTGACGCTCCTCTTCTGTGAAAAACGGATTTCCTTCTTCATACAGCCCCCAAATAAGCGCCTGTACCGCTTTCGACTGAAGCAAAAACGCGGATGGCGGATTGATGAGGGCGACTTCCCGCTCCTTCCACAGTCCCAGCAGCTGCACTCCTACTTTCGTTCCGTCTGGAGAGCGATCTTCGACTAAATGTTCAAGCGGATATGTTTGCCGGTATAGCACATCGATCCGCCTTCCTTCCCCATCATATAATCCGCGCCGCAACATGCCGCCGCCACGCAACCGGACATCCTCGGCCACAACATAGAGCTCATGAAGCGGCACATAAGCCGCTTCTATTCCGCTGATGCGCTGCAAATAACGGACCGTCTCGCGGTCTTCCATATGATCTTCATGGGAAGTAAATACGACATACGGCTCTCCATCGCGACGCAATAAACGGTATGACTGCCAAATGGCATGCAGAATGGCTTCGGCGACATCATGCACTTCTCCTTTGTTCGGCGAACGTAAATGAAAAAAGGAAGCAACACGCTCATTGATATCAAATGTTTCGCGAATAAATGTCGGTGTATCCGCGTTCAATTCGATCAGCTTAAACGTTTCACCAACATGCACAAGATCGGCCCGAGCGATCACGGTTTCCGCCGGAAGCGCGGGAATGCGCAAAAACGGAAGCGTATCTGGATGAAACCCTAACAATCGAAGTGTCTCATCGGGCAGCCGCCGCAACAAGCCTGCAGTTTTCCGAAACAAATAGCCAATGCGGTTTGTTGCCGTTCGTATTTGCTCCGCTTCCTTTTCTGTTAACATAACGTAATCGAACAACGCATATTCTGCACCGTATAAGTCAGCCCAAAAATCAGGGATTGCCCCGTAAAACCGGTCGCGGCGCTGGCGGTGTCGTTCAACGGAATACATCGTCATCCTCCAAAAAAGCTGCCTTTCGTTCCTGAACCGATTCCGGATTTCGCCTTTGCCTTAAATTCCGTGCTCTGTTGGTAGCTTTTATACGCCGCGGAACGCTGCAGCTTACGTTTAGACGGGTAATAATGTCCTCCATAGTAATAATGGCGGTGATAAGAACTGTCCTCATCATCACAAACATATGTCCCCGTCGCCGAATCCCATTCCCAATCGTCACAATCCTGATCCTTCGGTTTTGGCGGCAAACTTTCATCACTGCAGGCGGCAAGCGAAGCGGCCATCAACGTCGACAGCACGCCAACCATCATCTTCTTCGTCTTATTCATCGGTTAGCCTCTCCTTCTTCCATAACAAATCCTGTTGGCGTCACATAAAGAACATACACTTTTCGGTCCTCGTCAATTTCCGCACTATCGCGAAGCCATTCTTTTCTATGAAAATATGTAAATGAACTCCCTATATACATCATCACATCGAGATGGGAAGAAAGCTCCAGCGCTGCGATCACGGGGTGCTTGTTCTCCGCATCAAGCTCACGAACTTCCAGCCGTAAACTGTTGCTTTCCACTTCTGCTTCTTTCCGCCCTCGCTCATATTCCTCGACGTAAATAACAAACGTATCGTGTTCCAGCGCCGAGGAAACTTGCCGGTACGTCACTCCCTCTTTGACAAAAAATTCGCATTCGCGCCGGGTAATGATTTGCGGCAAGTCGATCGATTCATAAAAATAAAGCAACCGGTAAATTTCCCCGCCAAGCCATAGCCGATACTCCAATCGATTCACGATATTTCCTTCCTTTCCAAGTCTAATACAACTACTAGTACGAATATTACAAGAATGAGTTTCACTATTCAATGAACTTTTCCAATAATTATAAGACAAACAAAAAAAGAGAAAAAAAGCGTTATTGAATCAATTCATTTTTACCGCTTGTTTCTCTCTTCACATGCAAATGCGTTATTTATCATAGGCAAAAAACGCCGAAGTCAGTTGATGAAAGGAGCCACTATCCTTATAAAATTTTGATTAATACCGGATAAATATAAGGCTGTGAAGGTTGGGGGATGACCTTCCATTTATCTGCTTTGATGACCGGGACCTCCACTCCGTTGTATGTGGTAATCTGTAAAGTTCCTTCTATTTCCATCCATGTATCTGGCTGATATTGGCTTGCCTTTTCAAATTCGGTTAAAAATCCTATCACGCTGGCATCTGCAAGGCAATGAGTTATGAGAAACCTCGAGATTACAAGTTGATGAGAACTCAATCCCGCTGCTTTGTATACAAACCCGCTTACTTTGATTTTCTTTCCACGGTAGCTTTCCGGATGATTTTGCATTTCCTCATAATAAGGAGCAAACACCTCTTCGTTCATCACGATGACCGTTTGGTTTTTTAGCCTCTCCATTTTTTGCTTGTACTCCGCTTGGGAAAGATAGTTATCGTTAGGCAAAGCCTTTTGATGATCGATGGCCGATAAAGAGTCTTGTTGCTGGCTTGCACGGGCTGGAGGAAGAACGGTTCCTTTTTTCTCGGCCAGGGAAGCATTGAGCACAGCTGGCGGAAAAGCGAATCCAACCAACAGCGGAAAGAGGATAATGAAAAAACTAACCCGTTTTCCCACTCCAACATGCGAATGATGATCGTGCCCACATCCGGCATGACAATGCGGATGACCGTCTGGTTCCCATATGCGGAAAATCTGAATGAGCAACAGCAGCACAAATATCCCAGCAGCAATTTGGCTCATCATGACATATTTAGGATTCACATATTTCGTTATTTCATCTGTAACGTGCAGGCGAATGAAAAAAAGCGAAAAACCCGCTAAAATAATCGCCCGCAAAAACTGCTGAAAATGAAAGCGCATCACATTCCACCCCCTTGCATCATCTTCGTTAGATGCACGCTTACGAACACAACGAAAGTAATAAAAACAAACAAAACGAGCACAAACTTAGCCCGAAATCCACTCAACAGCATAATCGTATTTTTCAAGTCAATCATCGGTCCGTAAACTAAAAACGCGAGTATAGAAGAAATTGGAAACAATCCTTTCAATGAAGCCGCGATAAACACGTCCGCTTCCGAACACAATGATAAGAAATAGGCCAGTCCCATCATGACGATGGTCTTTCCGAAATCGCCATCACCAAAAAGGGATAGAGATTTAGTATGTACATATGTCTGCATCAACGCAGCGATACAAGCGCCAATAATTAAATACTTTCCCATATCAAAAAACTCATCAATCGAATGTTTGAACACTTCCTCCAATTGCTGAAACAATGACACACGTTTAACATGTTCCCGTACATCCGGCACAGCGGCCGCTTTCAGCTGATTAGACGGAAATAAGAAACTTATAGCCAAGGCAATGATCAAAGCATCGATAAAGCCAATCCCCATTCGCAATGCCGCGATGGTGCCATCATTTCCAAACGCCATATACGTGGACAAAATGACGATCGGATTTATCAGCGGCCCCGTCAACAGAAAGCCGACCGCGGCATGCAGCGGCACTCCTTTTGCTACCAGTCTTCGCACAATCGGCACAATTCCGCATTCACACGCAGGAAAAAAAGCTCCAACGACACACCCCATTATGACGGCGAGAAACCGATTTTTCGGAATCCAGCGCCGGATTTGTCCTTCTGTAACAAAAATTTGGATACATCCGGCAATGATAACACCAATCAGCACAAACGGAATCGCTTCAATGATAATGCTTAAAAAAATCGTACTAAATTGCTGAAAGGAATCTGGAAGTTTCCTCGACCACGCTGCCCCTATAAACTGACTGGCCAGCATAAAATAAGCAGCAATCGCGGTCACAACAATCCCGGTTATATCAATTAACGTAGAAGAAAACCGACGATACATCCCCGTCCCTCCTTTACATTCCATTCATGCGAAGCATTAAAACGTAATGATTACTATTTACTAAATTATATGCTCATAGCTTCTGTCACATGTCTTCTCAATCCCTATCTGTCGAGCTGTTATGATGCATGCGCCTTGGCAACAAAAAAAGGCCGGAATGACGGCCTTCTTAACAATAAATCAAGCGGAAATAGCCATTTATCTTTTCTATCATTGCCGCCAAAGCGGAGCTTTTGGATCAACAAAAATATAAAAAACAGCAATAGCTCCATAGTGTTTGCTAAAAGCACAAATAAATGATCCCCCACAAAAGATGGTAAAAACAATCATAATTAGCAACAGAAATGAGAACATGACGCTTCTTGCCGTGATTCCGTGACGGATACAAATTTATTTGACAATTAAGACAGCTCCATTTTTTATCTAAACAATGCGTTTATAGGGCTTCTCCAACGGAATGAATAATGACATTTTCGTAAATGGTAATTTAATGGAGCGCTTTCCTGTCACTGCCTTATTTCATCATGGGAATTATTTTTAGCTTAGCTAATTTTATTTTCTTTCAATGACATAACGGCGCTGCCAGACAAGCGATAAAACTTCTCTTTTTCCATTTCTACTTACAATTTTCCATGTAGCTTGTCTTCTCTGAAATTGCTGACTTCCACTTTGCTCCATCGGTTATATGTGCCCCAATAACAGCAATTTCAATAGATTGCGCAGCACTAGCCATATAACGCCGTATACCGCTGCCCCAATAACCGTAAAAACAGCATACAGCAATTTCCGAATCAAAAACGGAAAAGGGGATACTCTTTTATATAGATAAACAGGAAACCAAAAAAATAAATTAATTATTACATTGGATATTCTTTCCCACAGTGCTTCTGGATGTTTTTCATAGCCTAAGTCATAGTAATACACCACTAAATTAGCACCAAAAAAAACTGCTATAGCTACCCCCCACTGTGATACGAATATCGCCCCTAACGTATAATCAAGCAGAGTAATCCATGTGTATGGATCAGATAATAGAAACCATAGGTCTGACATCATCAATTTATATGCCTCCTTAAACCATAGCTAGCTAAACCACTTTTTTATGGATGCCGGGATTTCTGTCTTTCTGGCTACATCCATTCCTTGAAAGTCATTATTATTAAATTAAGTTTTAAAGAATGAGCTTGATGGAGCCAAGCTCACTGGAGAAGCGCCTGCTCTATAGCAGCGGCAAATATGAGAATCCGCATCCATTGCAAATTCCTCTAAGGACCACGCTATTTTCTGTTACACTTCAATAACGTCTTTAAAGCGGGCTACTCGCTCTATCCATTCCTTTACCGTCACTAAATAAATACGGACCGGTGTTTTCGGATGCGGCGTATACTCGACAAGCCACACTCCGTTTTGAGATGGAAGAAAAAAGAAAAGATCTCTCATATGATAAAGCACATTCTCCATATAGAGATCGGGCGAGAGATTATCCGTTCCATTAGGGAAATGAAAGGTAGTGAGATTGTATAAATACCGGTTTTTCGCTTCAAGATCCTCAAGGAAATGTTCGAAGCTTCTTTTTTCCTCGTCCGTAAATTCACTTTTCTTCTTAACTTTGTCTACTTTTTTCGGTTCGTTCAGCCAGTCGAACGCTTTCTCGGTCAGAAAAAATTGTTCTGCCGGCACAGAATCTCCTGATGAAAATGAATAATACTCACGAATTTGATCTAAAATTTCGTCAAATGTTACGTAATAAAACTCATGAATAATATCTTTATATATAATATGCGCCAACCAGTTGTCCCCTTCGTAATGATGGAACATTAGCGCCCTTTTGCGCGGCATGTCTGTCCCTCTTATGATCCATTTTGACTGCACATAACGATTGATAAATGTTTTCATTTCATCGGATATTGGTTCTTCGCCACGCTCAGCTTTTTCATCATCGATAATCCCCTTTAAAATAAGTTGATGCTCCGCTGTCTCCAAAATTGCTTTCCATTCTTTTTCGCTCCTTTTTCCAAACGTTGCTGCTCCTATCCCTTTAGCAACGCTAGGATAATCACATACCCCCACCAACAGCATCAATTCTGCCGTTGTACACGTCATGACAAGCTCCATCCAGCTCCCTCTCTTTCCTCTTTATATCCGTTTTCTCTAAAAAATTGCTGATTGCCAACTTGAAAACTTTGCTCCATCGGTTATATGTGCCCCAATAACAGCAATTTCAATAGATTGCGCAGCACTAGCCATATAACGCCATATACCGCTGCCCCAATAACCGTAAAAACAGCATATAACAATTTCCGAATCAAAAACGGATAAGGAGATACTCTCTTATACAGATAAACCGGAAACCATAAATACAAATTGTATATTAGATTAAGTATCTTCTCCCATAGCGCTTCCGGATGTTTTTCATAGCCTAAGTCATAGTAATATACCACTAAATTAGCACCAAAAAAAACTGCTATAGCTACCCCCCATTGTGATACGAATATCGCCCCTAACGTATAATCAAGAAGAGTAATCCATGTATATGGATCTGATAATAGAAACCATAGGTCTGACGCCATAAAGGTTGATATGCCTCCCTAAACCATGGCTAGCTAAACCACTTTTTTCAAACATTGCTGCTCCTATCCTTTGGCAACACCGGGATAATCACATACCCCCACCAACAGCATCAATTCTGCCGTTGTGCACGTCATGACAAACTCCATCCAGCTCCCTCTCTTTCCTCTTTATATCCGTTTTCTCTAAAATTGCTGATTGCCAACTTGAAAACTTTGCTCCATCGGTTATATGTGCCCCAATAACAGCAATTTCAATAGATTGCGCAGCACTAGCCATATAATTCCGTATACCGCTGCCCCAACCACCGTAAAAACCGCATACAGCAATTTCCGAATCAAAAACGGAAAAGAAGACACTCTTTTATACAGATAGACAGGAAACCATAAAAACAAGTAATCTAATAGATTGAATACCTTTTCCCACAGCGCTTCCGGATTTTTGGAATGACCTAAGTCATAGTAATATACCACTAAATTAGCACCTAAAAAAACAGCTATAGACACACCCAACTGTGATAAGAATATCGCCCCCAACGTATAATCAAGAATAGTAATCCATGTATATGGATCAGATAATAGAAACCATAGGTCTGACGTCATAAGTTTATATGCCTCCTTAATAACTGCAGCAGCTAGCTAAACCACTTTTTTATTGATGCCGGTATTTCAACCTCTTTAATCGCATCTGCCGCCTCGTCAACTACTTTTCCCCCAGCGTCTTTTATTTTATCGCCAAACAGCGAACTAGCGGTTCCGCCTACAAACGCTCCGGCCGCCCCGCCTATAATCATCCCCGGCGGTCCTCCTATACTGCCAATCAGGATTCCCACTCTTGTTCCTACGTTTATAGCAAATGTATCTACTGCAATTCCAGTTAAAACACGGCCAATCCGTTCTGCCGAACTTTTATTTTGATTTTCTGGACTTACATACTCTGTTATATTGGCACCAATAGTAATGTAAGTCCCTGCTCTTGGTATGTTATTAGCTACTGTCTGCATTCCCTTCGCTTTCGTTGCAGCTTCAGTTGTTTCTTTAACCCCTGCCGATACCCGGTCTATCAATGCATTTCTGAACTCTTCCCCGGTCAATATGCCTTCAATATTTTTAGGGTATCCTGCCATATGTTTAATAAAGTCTGATGGACTCCGGTAACTAGAAAAAATTTTATGCAGTATTTTTTCATACCAACTAACAGGTTCTTTTCTCATCACTTTGATAATGAATTTAGCCAGGGGCGATTCGTGTTTTGTTTCGCTTGTCCATGAAGGGGGAGCTTTCACCGCGAATCGATAGTCGCCTTTTATTTTTTGCCATAAGGTCGGTGCTTGACGAATATATTTTATTTGCAAACCTTTCGCTACTTGCATGGAAGCGAGAAACGCCACAAGCCTTGTGCCAATAATGATATTATCTCCTGTACTTAATTTTTCGTTTATTGTGGCGAAAAAATCAGTGAAAGGATATACCCTTTCCTTCATTTCATCCTTTCGCAATTTAACCGTCAGCGTTCTATAATCTGGATGACTGTTTAGCTTCCCCAGGTTAAACGATAAAACCGAAAAATCTTCTTGGCAAAACATCGACTCGATAAGCGCAATATAATTTTTCATGATTTGAAGATCAGCTTCCAAACTGCTGATTTCTTTCGTCTGTTCAGAATCAAACTTCCGCAAATCTTCCACTGTTTCTGCCGCATAATCTTCCGCTTTTTTTAATCCGTGCATAAAACGCTGATCGTCTAATCTTGTCAAGTAAACGATATCGTTTACTTCATTCATATAACCATTGGCCTCGTCGACTAAGTCCTTGACAGTGTTTTTCATTCGCTGTAATGCTGAAGCAATCTCATATTCCAAAAAGCTTTCGCGAATAAATCCGTTATTTGCCGGTTCTAAATTATTCAGTGATTTTCCTAAGTTAACGAGAAATCTTTGATAGTTATCGATGAAATTTTCGAGAAACCGTAAAAACGGAATGTGGCACTCGTTATAAAAAAAGCGAATAGCCTTGGCACCTTCACCAGCGTAAAAAGACTCGGAATGTGTAAATGATTGCATATCATCTTTAATGTTATTTATTTGTTCCTTTTGCGCTTTTAGTATGGCTTTTAATTCCTTGATTCCATTTTCTAAATCAGAGACATCTAAGACTCTCACTCATTCCTCTCCCCTTTGGCTCTTTCCGATAATAGAGGAACTTATCGCTTGGTCCGTTTCCTTCATGGCATCAAGAGAATGAAAGGTGGATTGTATATTAGAAAGCAGGAGCGTTTTATATTTTTCTAAAAGATGACGTAGTTCGCCATTAAGTTCATCCAATTTCCTCACAACATCTAGCTCATTTTCTCCGGCTATAGACGAAAGATAGGAAATAGTTAACGCTTCCGTGGTGTTTTGCAGTTGACGAAGCTTTTTTTCTACCTGTGCAAATCGTATATGGATTTCGCCATTCACTCACAACTCCCCCCTCTTTTTCAATCCGCTTCATCGCTTTCAACAAACATTAAAGCATCAATAATTCATTGCCCCTATTGCTCTGCTTGCTGTGCTTCTAGTTGCGCAATCATTTGTCTAATCAAATTAATTTCTTCCTTGATGTCATTCGCTTTCGCCGAAAGCTGATCGAAAACCACGGAAAATTGCTGTTCCATCATATCTTGATAGGATTCCAACATATCTTCATGTCTTATTTGCTGGAATTTTTCTGCCTTCTTTCCATCCCACGTGTTAGACGATAGTTCAGGTTCCATTACAAAACGCTGATAAGCCTGGAACTCCGCCTGCGAATTCAACAACTTTGCTTCACAATGGTAAACACGCTGTAATTCTTCTTCCTTCTTGCGCAATAAAGAGTAATAGGAAGCAAGGGTCATACAACGGTCCTCCTACATTCATAAAACTCCTACTTTTAGTAGGTAACCAAATTTACTATATCATGGAAATATACCCACAAAAAGAGAGGAAAGGTGGATTCCTTTCCTTTTTAATTGAAGGACTTTAAGACTAGTAAATGTGTTTAGTCATTATTTTTATATGTCTACAGGTTGTAAAAAATTAGTACTATTATCCCTTATATTATTGATGGACAACGCGATTGCGCACAAGAAAATCTACAGCAAGCCACTTCCGCCTACAGATTGCAGGGTTCTTCAAACATATACCAACGGTGTACCAATCAAGTCCATGAAGTTCGGCGACAACCCCTGCACATTTTTTCAAAAGATATTGCCCCCCTTTTACATGCATTCCGCTTATTTTGCTATGCTTTCAAGAAAAAATAAAGACCTCCCTTAAGAAAAAGGGAGGCTCTCGCTTACTTTACATCATACCCTTGTTCTTCAATGGCTTCTTTCAATTGGTCCAAGCTGACTTTCGTTTCATCATAATCAACATCGACCGTGCCTTTATCAAGATGCACTTCGACGCGGTTGACTCCTTCTAGCTCTTGAAGCGCATTCGTAACCGCCATTTTGCAATGGTTGCATGTCATTCCTTGCACTTGTAATGTCGTTGTCATAATGGATTCCTCCTTATTTTTATAGTTTCACGCGTTTTAGGCGAAGCGCGTTTGTCACTACCGATACGGAGCTGAACGCCATCGCCGCTCCGGCAATCCACGGCTCCAACAGCCCCGCGGCGGCAACCGGAATGCCAATCGTATTGTAAAACAGCGCCCAAAACAAGTTTTGCCGAATGTTTGTCATTGTTTTGCGGCTTAATTCGACCGCTTTCGGAATATGCGCCAAATCGCCGCCGACTAATGTGACATCGGCCGTTTCGATGGCGACATCGGTTCCTGTGCCGATCGCCATGCCGATATCGGCTTTCGCTAGCGCCGGAGCGTCATTAATGCCATCGCCGACCATCGCCACTCGTTTGCCTTCCCGCTGCAGCGTTTCGACGATGCTTGCTTTGTCTTCCGGAAGCACCTCAGCGTATACATGGTCGATTCCCGCTTGTTCGGCGATCGCTTTCGCCGTCCGTGCATTGTCGCCTGTGACCATGTAGACGTCAATTCCCATTTGTTTTAATGCACGGATCGCTTCTTTCGCGTTTTCTTTGATCGTATCAGCAACGGCGATGATTCCGGCAAGCTCTCCATCGATGGCGACAAGCATCGCTGTTTTTCCTTCTGTTTCTAATTGTACCATCTTCGCTTCATGTTGCGACATGTCGACATTGTTTTCTTTCATTAGTTTTCTCGTTCCGACAAGAACACGTTTCCCGGCGACTGTCGCTTCAATGCCGTGGCCCGCAAGCGCCGTAAAGCGTTCCAACGGCTTTACCGGAATTTGTTGTCGTTTTCCATATTCGACAACCGCCTGCGCAAGCGGATGCTCAGAGCCGCTTTCCGCCGACACGGCATAATCAAGCATTCCTTCTTGAAACTCAATGACATCTGTTACTTCCGGTTTTCCTTTTGTCACCGTTCCGGTTTTATCCAACAGCACCGCGTTGATTTTATGCGTTTCTTCTAGATATTCACCTCCTTTAAAGAGAATGCCGTGTTCCGCTCCTTTTCCCGTACCGACCATGATGGATGTCGGCGTGGCAAGCCCGAGTGCACACGGGCATGCGATAACAAGCACAGCGATGCCGACTTCCAACGCTTTCGGCAAATCGCCTGGCGCGACAAAAAAGTACCAGACAACAAACGCCAGCACGGCGATGCCAACGACGATTGGAACGAAAATTCCTGAGATGACATCGGCCAGCCGCTGAATCGGCGCTTTGGAGCCTTGCGCTTCTTCAACGATTTTCACGATATTGGCCAAAGCCGTATCTTTTCCGACCTTTTCCGCCCGAATCGTCAGAGTGCCTGTCGTGTTGATCGTCGCGCCGATGACGCGGTCTCCTGCTTTTTTATCAACCGGAATCGATTCTCCTGTAATCATTGACTCATCAACAGCAGATGCGCCCGCAATCACGATACCGTCTACCGGTATTTTTTCTCCCGGCTTGACGATAATCGTGTCGCCAACGGCCACTTGTTCGAGCGGAACTTTGACTTCTTTGCCGTCACGGACGACGAGCGCTTCTTTCGCCTGCAAGCTTAACAGTTTCGAAATCGCTTCGGTCGTCCGCCCTTTCGCACGCGCCTCAAAATATTTTCCGACAAGCACGAGCGTGATGAGCACCGCGCTTGTTTCAAAATATAAGTTTGGCATATAGTGCGCGTTGCCAATCGTTTTGACCGCTTCCGCCAAGCTGTAAAAATAAGCGGCGGAAGTGCCGAGTGCGACAAGGACATCCATGTTCGCGCTTTTATTTCTTAATGCGCGATACGCGCCAACGTAGAAAGGACCGCCGATATAAAACTGCACAGGTGTCGCGAACAGAAGCTGCACCCATGGATTCATCAGCCAATCGGGCATCGGCAAACCAAGGTCAAATGGCAGATGCGCGATCATCGTATAAAGAAGCGGAAGCGATAAAACGATGGAAATCATAAGCTGCCGCTGTTTTTGCTTCAGCTGTTCTTCTTTAACCCCTGCTCCCTCTTCTTCCTTCCGCACTTGTCCTTTGTAGCCAAGCTTTTTGATTTTCTCTAAAATCGCTTCAACCGATATGATGCCTTCGTTATATTCGACAACCGCGCTGTTTGTGGCTAAATTGACCGTGGCGCGTTCCACTCCTTCCATGCGCTGCAAGCCTTTTTCAATGCGCGCCGCACAAGCAGCGCACGTCATTCCTTCGATATCGAGCATGACCTTTTCCGTTGCAACACCGTATCCGAGCTTTTCGATTTTCTCTTGAATATCGCGGACGCTTTGCTTCGCCGGATCATATTCGATCGTCGCTTTTTCCATCGCTAAATTAACGTTTGCTTCGACTCCGTCCATCTTATTGAGCACTTTCTCAATGCGGCTTGAGCAGGCGGCGCATGTCATGCCAGTAATATGCAGCGTCACATGCTTTTTCTCGCCCATCGCGCTTCCCTCCCTATTTCGAAAATTGGTTGATGACGGTCATTAATTCCTGTATCGATTCATCGCCGTTGCCTTCGCGAATCGCTTTGGCGACGCAATGACGAACATGCCGTTCCAGCAAATGCAATCCGACTTTATGCAGCGCCGCTTCAATCGCGGAAATCTGGATTAAAATATCAATACAATACCGGTTATCCTCCACCATTTTTTGCACCCCGCGCACTTGCCCTTCGATGCGCTTTAAACGCTTGACAATGTTCGCAATTTCTTCTTCCGTGCGCGGTACCATTTTAGGATTAGGATGATGCTCTTCCGAGTGATTCATGCTTTTCACCTCATTCGATCATTCTATATACATTATACCGGTAATGGGTATAAATATCAATTGGAACGCCTTGCTTTTTTCTTAACACAGTTGCTGTGCCGTTACGCTTGTCCTTGATAATCACGTTGATAATAACTTTGCACATCTGGAACCACTAATATTATTTCAACTCCCATTCCTTTTCGAGATGTTTTTATTTCGCTAAAATAGTGGTTACTCGAAATAACATCTTCTTTAGTTAAAAGCAAGTTAAGATTTTATGTTTTAAACATGGCACTGTTTTCATTTTGAGAAGATAAATCCAAGCGAATGACATTCTTGTAAAAATCAACAGACCTTTGCAAATCTTTCACAAACAATTCTAAGCGGATATTTACCGTCATTTTCATTACCTCCAACCAAACATCCTTGTCATTTTAATGCCACCGATCGACTATTTCGAACAAGAACCCTGTCTATTCCTAGCCCCATAAATAAAAAGCCCTGCCAAACGGCTCGGGAGTTCAAAGATGGCGCTGAACCGAGGGTGATATTTTCTTCTTTTCCTCAATATCGCCCCTTATCGCCGAGCTACTTTAGGGCTTCAATTTTTGTTAGGATATATTAAATTTCATTGTCGATTTTCATTTTTTTCAGTACGATTATGTTTCCGATTAGTGCAATAAAACCTGTAACAGCAAATATGGCAGGAACCAATAATGAATAAGATGATCGAGCTTCAATCATTAAACGATACACTCCGAAAAGACAAAGAACAAGGCTACTGATTAGTCCAATAACTACTTTCGCCTTTTTATTGATGTTAAACACCTCCAAAAATTAGAAGTAACAATATTACAAATATAATGATAACATTTCTGCCGCTGTCCTACCAGTAAATTACAATAACAGATATTTTCGGTGTGGCAAAAGTCTTTCACATTTAATCTTCCATCTTTTTCTTCAGCATTTACCGCTATTTCTCCCAGCGCAATCTCAATGATTCCACCTTGCTTTCATGAATACTAACTGATAAAATGCACCAAGAACCATCGATGATGATAGAAAGGAAGACAAATGGTGAAAAAAAGAATAGCCTTATACGGGATCATTTCGCTTACATTACTGCTTTTTTTATTTGGCACATATAAATTAATGAATGCAAGAACATACCAGTTATTTGGAGGATTAACCAGTCACGTAGAAACAAACCAAAAAGCAGTTGCGTTAACTTTTGATGACGGGCCGACAAAAAATGTTGAAAAAATATTGCCTCTTTTAGATAAATACCATGCGAAGGCTACCTTTTTTGTGACTGGAAAGGAACTGAAGAAAAATCCAAAACTTGGAAAAAAGATAGCGGAGTCTGGACATCAAATCGGAAATCATACATATTCTCATCAACGAATGATTTTCAAAAAACCTTCTTTTATCAAGCAGGAAATTGAAATGACCAACCAATTAATCCGGAAGACAGGTTACAAAGGGGAAATAGACTTCCGCCCGCCTTATGGAAAAAAACTGATTGGCTTACCCTATTATTTGAAAAAACATCATATCGAAACCATAACATGGAGCCTTGAGCCCGACACCTATTACTCTTCGGTTTTGGACAAAGTGAACTATGTTAACAAACATGTAAAACCGGGGGCTATCATTTTGTTGCATCCAATGTATGATAATACTGGCAATGAACTAAAAACGATTGAAGGGATATTAGATTCTCTTTCAAAAAAAGGCTATCAATTTGTCACGGTAAACAAACTACAGAAGTTACATCATCAGTAATGATAGGTATTGTTTCAAAAAGTAGAAACTGTTACTAGCTTGCACGCATTTTCTTCCGCCAATTCCCCTTCCTCTCCGGCGTGAAAATGGTGAAGCACGATGATGTCAGACGTGTATTCTCATGTAACGCTTAACATGCACGAACAAGCATGGCGGCAACATATGCATCACCCTAAGAAATCACGCTTCATGCCAGAGTAGCGCCCCTTTTTCCTAACAAACGATCTATTTATCATCCGAGACATCAAGCATCCACTTATCCCCCATTTTCAGCAGTCAAGAGTGATACATAAAAAAGCGGGAGCCATCCCGCTTTTTTTGGTGACCGCCAAATTCTCCATTATCTCCTCTCATGAAGCTTCATTCCCTCGCATCATCCCGCATAAACTCTTTCCAGCAGCGTGGAGAGCAACAAACATCCATCTTCACGAGCTGCACCATGATTTTTTTAGTAAACAAGCGAGATCATAAAATTATCATTTGTTTAGGTGGTTTCATGCCTGCCGTCGGATACCGGTGATTTGACGACGGGCCATTTCTCCTTCCGCAATGCGTTTATCAGCTCCGGTCCTGCATACAAGTGGTCCTGTACCAGCTCTTTTGGAGTCAGCGCCATCCACTGGTTCAGCGACACGTCGGCGTAACGGTCACTCTTGAATATTTCAAAAAACCATAGGCTTTGGTCACCGGTGTTCTGGATATAGTGACCGTAGGCGCGCGGTACATATCCTACATCACCGGCCCGATAATTGAAAGTCCGGGCCGTGCCATTCGCCGCGAACACCGTCATGCGCGCCGTGCCCGTGAGATAATACTGCCACTCATCGCTATTCGGATGCCAGTGCATTTCCCTCATCCCGCCCGGCTTGACTTCTACCAGCGCCGCCGCAATCGTAATCGAAACAGGGAAGTTGGTGGAATCAACGATGCGTACCGTCCCGCCCGGAGTTACGATCGGCTCCTGTGCGAGCAGCCGATGCGTGAAGCTCTTTGGCACAGTACCGTAAGGATCCGGCACATGATGGCTTTTCAGCGGGCCGGGCACCTTTGCTTGGAAAATGTATCGTTGTTTTGTAGGAATGTGGGCAAAGACGCTTTCCGGTACACCGAAATTCGCGGCTAGCACGTCCTTTGGTGTGTGCGCAAACCAGTCAGTAATAGTGAAGGTATCGAACTCAGAGAAGCTGCCGTCGTCGAAGACGAGCAGAAATTCACAGCCTTCCTCCAGTCCTTGAATCGAGTGTGGAATTCCAGCGGGAAAGTACCACAAATCCCCCGCGCTGACATCGGCTATAAAGTTCCGCCCGTCCTGGTCGACTGCAGTGATGCGTGCACGCCCCAAAATCATGTAGGCCCATTCTGCTTGCTTATGCCAATGCAACTCGCGCACGCCGCCTGGCGTCAGCCGCATGTTTACCCCCGCAAGAGCGGTTGCGATCGGCAGCTCTCTAACCGTTACTTCCCGCGACCAACCACCGTGATTTAACTGCATATGGGTATCGGAAAAAGAGAACTTTAAATTGGGGATCGTTCCGGCATCAGTGGCTGGTGGAACTAGCATATCGGGATTCTCCAGATCCCTCATAACATCTCGAGGACCGAAATCGGTCGCGCCGGCGCCATCATCCCTTATCGGCTGCGGCACATTTTCGTACGGAGCTGGATGACTCGGGCGTTTTTTCATTCAGATATACTCCCTTCACTAATATTATTGAATAAAAAATTGTGTATTGTCATATAACAGAAATTTATGAGGAAGATTTTAAAAATATATCAATTCCTGTAAAAACGCCCTGGCTCTTTGAATGAAAGCCGGGAGATCAGCGGAAAAATCGGATAATGATGAGGATTGGTGCGTCGGATGGAGATTTGTGAATGGCTAAATGCTTATCCCGTTATTCGTTGAACGGCGGCTCCCATGATTGATGATGCAGCTTAAAACTCGGCACTGGTTAGCACGATGAAAAAGCGGAAACTTTACTTCACCTTCTTGCTTTTATGGACAAAGCAGAGGGTGTAGAGTTACACCCAGTTAAGCAGAATACCGCTTAACGAAAAATAATGTTTTAATAAATTAAATCATAGCCTGCCTCACCAAAAATCTGAATATTTTCTGAAGCAAATAAAAAGCCCTTCTCGGATGGAGACAGGGCTTTTAAACTGACAGCACCCTCTAAATCGAGTGCTATTATGTTGTTCCTCATTTAATTTATAGAATGATCACGATTCTTTTCCCATGAAAATCGGTGCGTTTCCACACACTTTCAATCTCTTTAAGCGGGACTGTTTCAATGTCCATGCTCAGCTTTCCTTCCTTTATCCACTCCCACACCTGATTGGTGGCTTCATTGATCGCCTCAGGTGCCCAACCAGCAGCTGCTCCGTAAATCTCAAGTCCCGAGGTTCGCAATGTATCCGCGGAAAGCGAGATGGTCGATCCTGCCTTCTCTCCAATTTGTACAAGCCGCACCCTCCGCGACGCCGGAACAAGTTCATGAGGAACGAACGTTTTGAGCAGTATTTCCGTCGGACGCCCCCACAAAAAATCAAGGATGACATCATAACCTTCTCCCGCTTCCTTTTTAAATGAATCTGCAAGCTCCTCATCGGACTGTTTAAGATCGATGACCGCATCCGCGCCCAGCTCCAAAACCCGTTTCAGCGACTCCGGATTGCGTCCGGTCCCAACGATCCGCCCTGCGCCTAACAGCTTGGCGATCTGGACGGCCAGTTTGCCGGATACTCCCGTCGCCCCATTGATCAGAACCGTTTCGCCTTGTTGAAGCTTAGCCCCCCATTTCAGAGGAAAGAGAGACGTTAATGCCGAAGCGGGAAGCGCTGCGGCCGTCACGGCGTCAATGCCTTCGGGAACGGGAACCGTACTCGTTTTCGGAACAACTGCCTTTTCAGCCATTGCCCCGTACGGCGGTTTAATGCCACCGAACCCGACGATTTTGCCATCGGGAAGCTCGCCTATTCCGTCAAAACCGACTATAGCCGGAAGCTGGGAGAAGAACTGACGAGTGGCGAAATGTTTTCCTTCTGCCATCACTTTGTCCACGTTTTCTAATGCGACCGCTTTAACTTTGATGAGCACTTCATCCGGACCGGGAACTGGATCAGGGAACTCTTCGTACCGGGGCACTTCTCCAAATTTGTGCAATACTGCAGCTTTCATAACATTTCTCCTTTCAATTTGCAGTTAATTTAACACCGTTAAATTTAACAGTGTTAAATTAATTCGTCAAGTGTTTTGTGGTACAATGTCAAGTAGAATAATTGATAATTTAGTTGAACTCTTCGATTGCTGAACCAAAAAGCAGTCTTGAAGATGAAACTGTCGAGGAGAGAAATACGATGGCATTAAGAAAGGAACAAATTATAGAAGAAGCTCTGCAATTGCTCAATGAAAGTGGCCTTGAGGGCGTAACACTGCGAAAACTGGCGAAAAGGCTGGGAGTTCAAGCTCCGGCTTTATATTGGCATTTTAACAATAAAGCCGCTTTGGTTAACGAAATGGCCGAAGCGATTTTGCAGACGGAATTTGCGGACTTACAGCCGCGAGGTGATGGTGAGCCTTGGCAAGATTGGCTGATCCGCACTCTTAACCGTTTGCGTAAAGCCATGCTCTCATATACTGATGGCGGTCGCGTTGTCGCGGGTGCCCATTTATCATTGACGATGGCTAAAATATCCGAAGTGGCTATCCAATCACTTCATAGCGCCGGCATCAGCCTTCGGGAAGCCCGCTTGATCGTTCTGGCAGCGACCCATTACACTTTCGGGTATGTGATCGAGGAGCAAACCACTCTACCTTCACCTGAGGAAATTAAAGACTTTGATTTCGAACAGTTTAAAAAGGAACATCCGTTGATGGTTCAAAGCATAGAAGAATATTTTTCTTCAGGCCGAACCGTTGACGATCTTTTTAATGATGGTTTGAAGATTATAGTTGGTGTTTAGAACTATTTAAAACAAAAAAATCCCTGCCCAATGACAGGGATTTTTTTGTTTTAATTGGCTTAAAGACGGCTAGGGCATACCAACGGCTATTACATCTCATTTGGACGATATTTTTTAATTCCTTCTGCAGCTGCTCCAATAAACTTTCCTTTTTTCATCGTTTTATTGGCTTTCGCTTTTCTAAACTTATTCATGCAGGAAGGCGCTGACGTGCAACGTTTTCCGCTTCTTTTTCTGGCCAAACATGTAAATGCCATTTTAAAATCTGCTTGCTGCTAAAATGGAGCAGGAATCAGAGAAACAGCAAAGAAGTCAAAAGGATTAAAGCATTCCCCATTTCCGTTCGTATTCCACTCTTAATATATAATCATCCTTGTTGAAACCGTGGCTGGCCAAAACATCAAGCGCTTCGTTAAAATCATACGTATCTGTTTCCATTATAATTTTGTCCTTTTTGCCATAAACAATCCAATGATCGTGTGCTTCCTGCAAAAGATCCATCATGCTGGCGATCTTCTCCAAATGAGCCGATAAAAAAGCATGGAGTTCTCTGACGGAGCGGGAATTCATTTGGCGAATATGGCGCAACTTTTTTAAAGGCATTGCATGACGAGGAAAAATCTCAAAAATAAAGCAAATTTTTTGCTTGCAAGTCCATTGATTCTTCTTCATCCTCACTTCCTCCGCCACATTCATGTTTACCTTAAGGAAAGAGGGCCTGTGCAGAGGCGCACTTTCCACAGACCCTTTCTTTCATAAGTATTACAGATTTGCCCAGTAAGAGCCCAAGAGAAGAATGGACAGAATGTATCCTAAAACCACGTTTACCGCAACCCCTGAGCTGAATGCGACAAAAGGTTTCCAACCAACCGATGTCAATTGTTTGAAGCGGGTTGTCAATCCAATCGATAAAAAGCAAAAAGTAAAAGCCCATGTCCGCAATTCTTTAATCGGCGCCACAATATCCGCATTAATCGCATCGGTGCTGGCTGTTGAAACGCTGGCGAGAATGATGGTCACAATGGCTGAAGCGGCAAAAAAGCCAAGCACAAACTTTGGAAACCGGCGCCATATTTCAGAAGCATCTGCTTTCGTTCCTTCTTCTTTCTTTTCCCACCGAGTGATAGAAATGAATGCAAGAATAAAGCACCAAACACCAATAAATATATCGCGGCCGATCACCTTCATCAGGGTAAACGCCGTGAGCGCTTTATCACCAAATGCACTGGCTGCCGTGATCCCTGCGGCATCGGCAAATTCCGATGTGCCGATCCACGCCCCTGCCGGTCCTGCCGGTATTTTGAGCCATTTTATCATGAATGTAAGAGCAAAAATCATGACAATCGCCCAAATCACAACAAGTGATATCGAAACAGAAACGTGCTCTTTCTTCGCTTTTACGGAGCTACCGACAGCGATCGAAGCAGAGACACCGCATATAGAACCTCCTGCCCCCAATGTAGCTGCAAATCGTTTATCTAAACCTAGCTTGGAGCCGACGAAGTAAATAGTGGCAAAGGTAACGACAGCTATGATCGTCGCCTGCAGAATGGCGACAGGTCCCGCTTTGACAATGAGCGTAAAAGGAAGTGTCGCACCAAGAAGCACAATGCCTACTTTCACATAAAGCTCTGTCCGCAATGCTGCTTCAAACCAGTCAGGAATCGGAATAATATTGCTTATAACAAGCCCTATCGCAAGGGCAATGAGCGGTGCTTCCAAAGTATATCGTTGCGCCCATTCCCATGAACTAAAAATATTGATCAATATACTAAGTATAAATAAAACGATAAATCCAGAAACAAATTGACTAACTTTAACGCGCAAAAAGAATACGGCAATCGAAAATAAAATGGAGAAAGTGATAAATAAGAGAACAATGGATCCAAAATGATGGCTTAATGTATCCGTTAAAGTATGAATGTCCCCCCATTTAGGAATTTGTGCCGTAAGCACTTTAATCGAATGGCCCGCCGACCAAAGGACTACGGCCAAAATGACAAGAAAAAGGCCGATCCATACCGCCCACCAATCTTCTTTGCGAATGAATTCCGCCCATCCGCTTTGGATAGCCGGCAATGCTCTTTCATCAGATAAGTTCGTTTTATGCATCCATTAACACCCCCTTATCAATTTGGAAAAGGTTTCATTGCACATTACACTAAAGTAAATTTTATTATACCTATTTGTTTACTAGGATTAAATGTGATAAAAAATGCTGCGCCACCGTCTCACCCCCGTTTTCTTTGCTCAATAAAGAATAAGTGCCTGTCATGTGAGCCTTGAAACAAACATATGCTTTTTTGAAGTGAAGTATAACACGTTCGCACATTAAAATCAACATAAAATTCAGAATAAATAAAAGATATATGGCATTGTCTTACAGGATTCTTCTTTTCTCACTTTCGATTGAGCATATTGACATAAATAAACATTACCATCGTCCCCAACACGATGATGATTGCAAATATATCCCCTGTGAATGAACCAATATACTCAAGAGTAAATGGGAGAATAAAGATAAGTATGCCAACGAATATAGAAAACATTCCCATTGCTTTTGCTAATTTTTCTTTATCACCTTCAAAAGTTTCCTCATCATAACCTGCTATAAGGAATAATTTCTTTTTTGCCCAAATTAAATACCCCAGTAAAATCATCAATAAACTAGCAATGCTACAAATAATCACCCCAAGATACCTTGTATCCCCCCAAAAAGCAACTTACATTGTTCTTATCCACTGATAAATCTATAACAAGATATAACAAATTTTTCTGAAAATATCAATAAGTGAATAATAACCCTTTTCTATTCGCGTAAAACATAGGAAAAGAGAGAATACAGATTCGGGTCAATGATAACCGCGAAAACCTTTCACGCGAGAAAACGGCAAAAAAGGCCCTATCCCGCATCGTTAGCGAATACCGCCGTTACATTGGAATATGAGTAAAAGCTTGGGCCGATGACGACACACCACCTACTCCGCCTGAATAAAAAGAAATTGGGGCAGATTAGCTTATGTTAAAATGCTACCGTGCTAGGCAGAAATGAAAGAAAATGTTCATGCGGTTGCAAAGCGGTTTGCTTCCTCCCCGGCGGCCATAACAAACGAAATGGAATTCCCTCGCGAACAAAATGAAATCGCCGTTGGCGAAAATTAGAGGCCATTTCCAATGAAAATTTCATGGCTAACGTGGGCGCCAGGCGAAAAGCCAAAAAGCCGCATCCCTGATGCATAAGGGATTACGGCTATGTGTTTGATTATGACGGAGCGTGATTAACGAAGATTGAACCCTTTTCCTTCTACAAATTCTTTCATATACGTGCGCACAGGGCTGCTGAGCATGTTGGCCATCTGCCCTGTCCATGTATCGCGGCGTTTGCCGTTTGTCCGCTGCTCGTAATACGCGGAAACAATATCATTATATTGTTTCAGCTGTGCTTCGAATTTAGTGCGGTCTTGCTCATATGTTTCTTCATGGTATATGTGTTCAAACGGCAGGCGCGGTTTTTTGTCAGGCTGCTGCGCCGGGTAACCGACGGCAAGCCCGAAAAGCGGAATGACCCGTTTCGGCACTTTCAACAGTTTGCACACTTCCGGCAAATTGTTGCGCAATCCGCCGATATAGCAAATGCCAAGCCCCATTGATTCAGCGGCGATCGCTGCGTTTTGTGCCGCCAATGCCGCATCAATGAGCGCGACCATAAATTTTTCCGTGCTTTCCAGCGATGGCAGCACATCTTGCTGTTCCATTTCCCCGATCACTTCATGGCGGTGAAAATCGGCGCAAAACACGAAGAAATGCCCGTTATGTTCGACATAAGACTGGTTTCCCGCTAATCCCGCAAGCTTTCGTTTCGTCTCTTTATCCTTCACACCAATGATCGAATATGCTTGCACAAAACTTGATGTCGACGCCGCTTGCGCGCATTCGACGATCGTGCGAATTTGCTCGTCCGTTAACGGGCGGTCTTCAAATTTTCGGATGGAACGGTGCTGCAAAATCGTTTCAATGACTGCATTCATCATACATGCCCCCTATTTGTTATAAATCACTTTGCTTTTTATAATACCAAAAAATAGTTGACTCTTCCCAAGTTGCTTATTTATCATCGCCATTATCCACCATGTGTTCTTCACCGTGTTCCACGTAGTGTTTAAGCATCGCCATTTTGTTATCCCAAAATCGCTCATAAAAGGACAGCCATTCCTTTAATTCCAACAGCGGAGTCGGTTCAAGGCGGTATCGCGTTTCCCTGCCGACTTTTCTTTCCTTCACAAGCCCGGCATCCGCCAAAATCCGCAAATGTTTCGATACAGCTGTTCGGCTGATGGGAAAATGGCGGCTGATGGCGGTAACAGGCATTTCCTTATCAGCCAACAATCGCAGCAGCGTGCGCCGGGTAGGATCAGCGATGGCCTGGAAGACATCATGCTTTTGCGATAAAGCAGCCATATACTATACTACTCCTCGACATACGCGCCCAAAGATTGGCAAAGCTTGGCCCATCCCTGATCCATTCGATTGCGCACAATCGTATGCGACTCGCCGAATTCCGTCACCTTATTCGCCTCCCAGCCGGAATGGATAAGCGTAAATTCTGTTTGCTGCTTATTCAGCTCTTTCAGCACAAAAGTAACCGTCCAATCTTTCCCCCAGCGAAAAGACAGGCGGTGAGGCGGCTCGACTTCAATTACTTTACACGGAGACATCCCAAAAGGCCCAGCATTTAAATGAAACTCATAGCCGACAACCGGCTGAAGATCATTCGGCATAAACCAAGCTGCAAGCCCCTCTGAAGTGGAAACAGCCTTCCAAACTTTTTGAATCGGCGCTTGAAAAACCATTGTATGGCAAATCTGCGGCACCATGCCGTTTGCTGCGTTTTTTTCTGCTGTCATTGTTTTAACCTCCACATTTTCATTACGAAACTTTTCGGTTTCATTTCAATTATATGAAACCATTTGGTTTCATGTCAATCATCGATGACAAGCTTATTGCTTCCCTTCTCCCCCCCAATGTTGCAACATCTCCTAACAACCAAATTGGCAATAAAAAAGAGGTAGGCAACAAAATTTGCCGCTACCTCCCGCAAGCCCGAACAGCCTGCTTGCTAATCACATCTTATTTGTCAGCGACCTTTTTATAAACGGCATAAGAATATACTATCGGCACGATGGTGATACAGGCGATCGAAGCAATGAGAAGCGCAGCGCGAATGGAGGATGGAGCAAAGGGAGATACGGCGATAATGATTCCGCCAATGAAAAATACTTTGCCGCCAAACCGGTGCGTGCGCGCCCACACCGCTTCGTCCGCCAGCGTCCACGGCGTGCGGATGCCCATGAAATAATTCGCTTTAACTTTTGGCATATAATTTCCAAGAATGACAAACAGCAGGCCTAACCCTATATTCACAATCCAATCCATATTGACATCATAGCCAAGACCGCTAAAAATAATGGCGAGATGAATACAAACGAAAAACGTTAACGATGCATTCACAAAAATACGATACGCGCCGGCAAATTTTTCATAATTCTCTTTACGCGGATCAATTTTCGCCACTCCAATCAATATCCCATAAATCCATATCAAGAGAATCGGGCTAAATAAAACGGCGAAAAGCTTTGATGAATAGCCATCCACTTCCCCCGAAAAGTTCCAATGAATCGGAACTTCCGCCGGCAGCCGCGGATACGCCCATAAGGAAAGCCCTGCACTAATGATGAGCAACAAGAGAAAATACCAATGCTTTTTCATTCCTTTTCCCCCTCCCCTTCCTGCAAAGATAAAAGCCATGCTAGCACATCTTGCAGCACTGTCGTGTTGATAGAGTAGTAGATGTACTGCTTTTTTTTTCGGCGTGCACCAAATCCGCCTGCTTTAACAAATTCAGATGATGGGAAATGCTTGGTTTGGAGATGCGGAAATGATCAGCGATTTCTCCTGCGGTTAAATCTTTGTTTTTTAACAGGTTGAGGATGTCTCTTCTCGTCGGATCCGCCAGCGCTTTATAAACAAGATTCATTTTCATACTATGTTCACCATCATTATTTTGTTATTTAGAAAATTATCTAACTATTTAATTATAGAATACGAAATATTTTCATTTTTGTCAATAATATACCAAAATAAAAACGTTTGGCCATATCGTTAATCGGAAAAAGCGTCCCGTTTCGGAACGCTTTTTATCGCCATTATTCCGTAAATTTTCCTTCTTGGTAATCGCGGATCGCCTGGCGAATTTCCTCTTGCGTGTTCATTACAAATGGTCCATAAGCGACAACCGGCTCGTTGATCGGCTCGCCAGCATAAAGGAGGACGCGCAGTTTTTCTTTAGCGGTGACGGTAAGCTCACTTTCCGGTTCGTTTTCGGCGCGGCTTAAAAACAACACTTGCCCCGCTTTTCCTTCCGTGGCATCGGCGCCGAATGTTCCGCTCCCTTCAAGAATGTACAGAAAGCCGTTGTAACTTCCTGGAAGATCTTGTACGACACTTGCTCCCGGATCTAAGATCATTTCGACCATTGTCACTGGCACATGATTGAGCGTTGGTGCTTTTACCCCTTGCGACGATCCGGAAAACACGCGGATCAGCGCCCCATCTTCTTGGCGGACCGGCATGTCTTCTGCTTTTAAATTTTGATAGCGCGGTTCCGCCATTTTTTGCGCGCTCGGCAAATTAATCCATAGCTGCAAACTATGCACTGTCGTGCCGCGAACCGGATCTTCCTTATGAATGACGCCTTTGCCTGCTGTCATCCATTGCACGTCCCCCGGCCCTAATGTTCCGTGGCCGGCTTTGCTATCAAAATGTTCGAGCTGCCCGTCTATGACATACGTAACCGTTTCAATTCCGCGATGCGGATGAAAGTCAAACGTTCCTCTTTCGAAAATATCCTCCATTAACAATAAAAACGGATCGTATTCTTCCCAATTTCCAGGCTCTAACACTTGGCCGCTACGGTGAATCGGGCTGTTTGTCTCAATTTGCACTGTTTTCACGCGGCGGATGCGACGTTGTGCCGGCATCTTGTTCTCCCCCTTATCTGTCGTAAACAAATTCATTTGTATCGTACTCCAACAGAGCTGATAATTGCAAACGATTTATTTCGCCACCTCTAACGGGATTATTACTTAGTTATTTCGTTTGCCGCTTCTTCTCATGCGTTTTGCCCTTTGGAACCGTCCATTCTTTTTGAAAACAAAAGCTCAGGGCACAGCAAGCGCTCCCTTTCTGCCATCTGTATGTTTTTGCTGCATCTTCCACGATAATTTGCTTCTTTTCTTGCCAATATAATTTATAGAAAAAAATATTTTACTTTACAAAAGTAAGTTTGTTACATTATTATATTAATGTTCAAACGTTATGTTACACGTATTGCCGTTCGCATAGTGTTTGACAAACGCAATAAATTCATCGCAATGAAAGGAGAAAAAAACATGGCCAAGCTATTGTACATTACGGCAAATCCAAAACGGGAAGAAGAATCTTACAGCTTATCCGTCGGCAGAGCGTTTCTGAACGCTTATAAACAGCAAAACCCGCAAGATGAAATTATCGAATTAGACCTTTACCGCACCGATATCCCTTATATCGATGCCGACGTGTTAAACGGCTGGGGCAAATTACAGCAAGGACAATCATTTGACCAATTAAGTGCAGAGGAAAAACAAAAAATAAGCCGCATTAACGAACTAACCGATCAATTCATCAGCGCGGATAAATATGTGTTTGTCACACCAATGTGGAACTTTAGTTTTCCACCGAAAATGAAAGCATATATTGATACAATTTGCATCGCAGGAAAAACGTTCCGTTACACTGAAAATGGTTCAGTAGGGCTATTAACAGGAAGAAAAGCAGTGCACATTCAAGCGCGCGGCGGAATTTATTCAGAAGGGCCAACGAAAGAAGTAGAATTTGGCGACCGTTATTTACGGGCAGTGCTTGGCTTTATCGGCATTACTGACGTTCAATCCGTTATCGTTGAAGGAATGGCGCAATTCCCGAATGAAGCCGAATCCATTAAGGAAAACGCGATCAAGCGCGCAGAACAAGTAGCGAAAAACTTTTAATGAGAGTAATTTTGGCCTGTTCCGTTAATCGGGACAGGCCATTTTGCTGAAGTCATCAACACCGTGTAACAAGAAACAGGCAAAACATGCTCTTTCAGGCGCTCCCAGTTCACTGTGCCTTAAGAAGTTTTCACACTCATCAAAGCGCAGCCTCATTTTCCATAAAAACCAAAAAGCTTGCCGATGCACATCGGCAAGCTTTGCGCTTCCATTCATCTCATTATCCATAGGTAATCTCATATAATGGCGGAGGAGGAGGGATTCGAACCCCCGCGGGCTGTGACACCCCTATCGGTTTTCGAAACCGACCCCTTCAGCCGGACTTGGGTACTCCTCCAATTCAATGATGGAGCCTATCGGATTCGAACCGACGACCTCCTGCGTGCGGGGCAGGCGCTCTCCCAGCTGAGCTAAGGCCCCATCACGAATGATCGGGAAGACAGGATTTGAACCTGCGACCTCATGGACCCGAACCATGTGCTCTACCAAGCTGAGCTACTTCCCGATAGCCTGCCGCAACCGATCGCTTTGCTCTTTCGCTTGCGGCAATTATTATTCTAACGAAAAAAATAAAAAAGTCAATAGATTTATCATCTTTTTTTCGTTCACTCTTAAATTCATTTATTTTTTATTATTAGCAAAATAAAAAATATTCTCTACTGCGGCTATGTTTGGCAAAAGAAGGACGAAACCTTTAAACCATGCTGATTGGTTTCGCCCCTTTCTTTTTTTAATTTTAATATACATCGCGCTTCGTAAATACTATAAACGCAATGACAAGCGCCGCAAGCCCCCATGCCGCTAACACCGCCATGGAAAAACCGAGCGTCATTCCATTGATTGGCGGCGCCGTTCCATTGATGTAATCCGTAAGGCGAAGATTGACCATAAACAAGTATTTCGCCGATTCCCATGAGGACACCATATTGGACAAAATCGCTCCGGAAATCAACGCAGCAAGCATAATTCCCATCACCGCGGCGGTGCTGCGCATCAATACAGAAAGCATGAACGTCAATGTTCCAACGACAATCGAAACAAACCAGGCAAGCCCTAATTCGATTAACACATATTTCCATTGCGGGAGCAAATGAACCCCTTCCGTATTTAACTCTTCCCCATTAATGGTGAAACCGGTGAGCAATGGCAGCCGCCATCCTTGATACCCGAATACCATTCCTGAAATCACATAAGAAAGTATGGCCACCGTCAGCAAAATAAACGAAATCGCCAAAAAAAGAGCTATGTATTTGCTTAGCAAAACCGTTCCCCTTTTCACCGGCCTTGTCAGCAAAAGCTTGATCGTTCCGCCGCTTGCTTCTGATGATACCAAATCGGCGGCAACGACCATGACTAAAAGCGGGAGAAACAAATCGATCGCATTTTCGATAAACATGCGCATAAACGTCGGCGCGCCAGGGGCAGATGGGTTGATGTCATGTTCCAAATAGTATTGCTGCTGTTGAAGGCGGATTTGCAAATATTTCCGCCATTCCTCCGAAATGCTGCTCGAATTAAGCCGGTTTTGCGCGTCGATAATTTGCTGTTGGAGCTGTGTCCGCCAATCACTCGTCCCTAAACGTTCTTGCAGCTCCTTGACTTGTTTAAATTGCGCGTATGTAAACAGGGAAACAAGCACGGCGACAATCGCGGCAATGACGAACAGGCGCTTTTTGCGGACAATTTTTAACATTTCGTTGTAGACGAGGTTATTCAATTGTCTCTCCTCCTGTTAATTCGATAAACAAATCTTCGAGCGTCGGCAGTTTCGGCTGGATTTCATGAACGTCGACCCCTGCTTCGACAAGCTTTTTGTTCCAAACGGAAAGTTTTTTTGGTTCGTACGGAGTGATCAGCGTGTCCCCATCTGTTCGAACCATCGACGCTTCCGCCGCCAATACCGTTTTTGCCGCCTCCAGCGGCTCGGCTTTCCACACGACGCGCGCTTGCTCCTTTAATAAATGTTCCACTGTATCAATCCGAAGCATTGCCCCTTTCGCCATAATCGCCACACGGTCGCACATCAGCTGAATTTCGCTTAATAAATGGGAAGACACTAAGACGCTTAAGCCTTCCGTTTCCGCCAAAAACCGGATAAATTCACGCATTTCGCGGATGCCGACCGGATCAAGCCCGTTGGTCGGCTCGTCCAAAATCAACACTTTCGGCTTTCCCAACAGCGCCTGGGCTATGCCGAGACGCTGCCGCATCCCGAGCGAATACGTGCTAACGCGGTCATGAATGCGGTTTTGCAGCCCAACCAATTCGACCACTTCGTTTATTCGCTTTTTCGGGATATCTGGAACCATGCGCGCAAAATGCTCAAGATTTTCCCAGCCGCTTAAATACGGATACAGCTCGGGATTTTCGACGATGCAGCCAATATGGCGAATCGCTTTTGTAAACTGGCGCTCAAGATCATAGCTGCAGATGGAAATGCGTCCGGACGTCGGCTTGATGAGCCCGACAAGCATGCGGATCGTTGTCGTTTTTCCTGCGCCGTTCGGTCCCAAAAAACCGAACACTTCTCCTTCCTTCAGTTCAAAGGAAATCCCTTTAATAATTTCTCTGCGGCGAATCGTTTTGCGCAAATTTTCCACGATTAATGTCGCCTGCTTCGTCACTTTTCGTCCCCCTCTGTGAATGTAATCAAAGAAGCGACGCGTTCGCCAATCCGCTTGTATCCTTCCTTATTCGGGTGGAAATGATCGCTGTACAAATAATCATTACCATGAAGGGCAAACAAATCAAATGTCGGAACAGCGATAATATTGGAATAGCGAGCCGCTGTTTCTGCTGAAGCAAAATTCCACTGCCGTACGATCGCTGACGTTTGCTTCGCATCGCCGAGATCGCTAAACGGATTGTAAAGCCCGATGTAAAAAACGACGGCATCTTTGTTGATGCGGCGAATCGTTTGAAAAATGCGGTCTAAATTGCGCAAATACGAAGCTTTTGCTTGTTCAATCTGCTTTGGCGCAAGCTTCAGCGCTTCCCCACCTTGAAATAAATCATTGCCGCCGATCGTCATGACAATAATGTCGGCTAATTTCAACTGCCGCTCGATTTCGGCTTGTCCTAATTGCTGAAGAAGTCCGGCAGACCGCTGCCCTTTTATGGCCAAGTTTGTGACGCGAATCGGCTTCGCCGTTTTTTGGCGGAGCTGATCAACCATATAGCCGACATATCCTTTTCCGCTTTCATCTCCCGTTCCTCTTGTCAGCGAGTCGCCGAGGGCAACAATATAAATTCCACGGTTATCCGTTTTCTCCTCTTTTGGATATTTTGCCGTGCCTGCCGGCGGCGCTTTGGCGGCAAAAAATTGGTCTTGAATCGCCATGGCGAGGCCGCCAAGCCATAATATTCCTGCCAGCGCGGATACAATCGTGATGATGCCAACAATACCGCGGCGCATGCAATCATCCTTTCTTCTTTGCCTTTATTGTTTTATCATACAACATTTTTTTGGCATTGCCTAACGTATGACTTTTTTTATAAAAAAACAGCTTGGCGATAGCACCAAGCCCATAACACAGACGTTGCCGTGCAAACGGCATTCCCAACCTGATAACATATATTGGCATCTGACTTTCTACCCTTGGTTAATCGTCTTTTGCAAATAATCGACAATTCCTTGCGAACATACTTGCAGATCGATGCGGATGATATCGTGCGCTTCGGATGGCGCCAAAATGTTTTTTGCTTGCAAAAAGTCGTTGACCTCTTGATATAGCGCTTGAAACACCGCTTGCGCTTTTTCATGCATCGGCGCGCCGGATTGCTCCGCCATCACCTTTTCTCCCGCCTCGATAAACTTTGGAAGCCAAAAACGGAGCTGTTCGAACGCCGTGCGGGGGTTTTCAAGCATGCCAAAATGACCGAAATAAATGCGTTCAGGCTGAAGTTGTTCGAGACGTTCCGCTGATTGCAGCATCGCCTCTGGCCGGAACTGATTCGGAGAAGTGGACGGCAAGCAATATTCCAATCCATTCTTCAGCAACTGCGGATAAAATACCCCGATTGTATCACCGGTAAAAACACCGCGGCTGAGCGAATCGTAAATCGCAAAATGATGGTTGGCATGGCCAGGCGTATCGAAAAACGTCAATGTGCGCTTGCTGCTGAGCGTTAACGTATCGCCATCTTCCTTCACGATAAGCCGATCCTCCGGAACAGGCAAAACAGGGGAAAACAATTTATCAAATTTCTCGCCATATACTGCTTTCGCCCCAGCGATTAACCGCGACGGATCCGCTAAATGCCGTTTTCCTTTCGGATGGACGACGACGCAAGCATTCGGGCACTTTTCCAGCAGCACTCCAACACCGCCAGCGTGATCCAAATGAATATGTGTCACAATAATATAACGGATATCCGCCGGATCGATATGAAGCGCTTCCAATCCCTTTAACAAATGCGGAATGGAAGGGCTTGGCCCCGTCTCAATAATGGCAATCTCTTCTTCATGAAACACATATGTACCGGTTCGCTGAGCAACCCCTAAATCATACAAATCAATCATGGAAATGCCATATCCTAAATCAACCGGTTTTTGCATAATGTCATCTCCCATTTTTATAATTTATTTTAATATTCTAACAAATAAACAAGAGAATCTCCACAAATAAACAAGACATAAACGACTTCAGATAATCCATCTTCCATCGTTTATGTCTTATATGATCCATCATTCACAGCATAACCCTCTATTTCCGCATATTGTTTTGCAATAAAGGAATGTCTTGATGTGCCGGATAAACAGGCTGTTTTCCCTCAAGCATCAATGATAGAACGATTATCTCATCTATCCATCTGTTTTCATGCGTTTATGACGCCAGATCATTAGATAACGACATTTTCCGGTAGTTGCGAATCGCCAGCCATATCGAAACCGCCCAACCAATCACGATGATGCTGTATACAGCTGAGTACCATTTGTCAGGAGCTTCCCATGCTTGCAGCAATGTGCGAGCATTAGTAAAAATGATTAATCCTCCGACTAATACCCCGAGCAAATGGGATGGCAGCTTGCGGACGAGCCACGCAGCGATTGGCGCAGCGATGATGCCTCCTAACATAAGCGTTCCTACCCAAAACCAATTGACTTGTTCCCAGCCTAATGAAATGACAAATCCAATGGTAGCGGATAAAGCAACAGCAAACTCCGATGTATCGACCGTCCCAACGACTTTTCTCGCTTCTATTCCTTTGTTGGCGAGAAGAACAGGAGTGGAAATCGGCCCCCATCCTCCACCGCCAGTCGCATCGAGAAAGCCGGCCACTAAACCAAGAGGGACAAGCTGCTTATTCGAAAATTTCCGCGGCGTTTGTTGTTCTTGCCTAGCAGAAAGGAATAAAAACCGGTACATAATGTAAAATCCAAGCGCCAATAAAAATAAAGAAACATATGGCTTAATGAGATCGCCTGGAAGATTGCTTAAAAAACAGGCGCCGACAAACGCACCAAGCGAACCGGGAACAATTAATTTAAGTACCATGTCGCGGTCGACATTTCCAAATTTAATATGAGATGCACCCGAAGCTGCGGTTGTGACCACTTCTGCTAAATGCACTGAAGCAGAAGCGACCGCAGGAGTAATTCCAAATGCAAGCAACAGCGTCGTTGATGTAACCCCATATGCCATTCCAAGTGAACCGTCAATAAGCTGTGCGATAAATCCGACAATTACGAATACGATTAACTTTTTCACTCCATTCTCCCTCCGTCTGAAACGCTTGAATATTTTTATCAATTAATACATTAATGCCAAGTATTCATAGTTGTCAACTATGTATTATAAAAAAAATAAAATAAGATTCAGAATCATCATCGGAATCTATGTTGCCTAAAGGTGGACCACTGAAACGATCCGGTGCCGCAGTCACATATATCGCCTCACCCCAAAACATGGCTAGTCCCGCTTGGTGCTGATCGACATTTTCTGAAAAGCGCTCCCCATAACATGCAAGCCACCAAATCCGCGAACCATATCAAAGGTGCAATCATCAACACAATCAGCGCTCATTCTTTCCGCGATATATCCAGACGCTCCGCCATTGTAACGCGTTGTAAAACTCCTTTGATGCTGACGATCGGCAAATCGCAGATGCCAAACCTCGGCATGTTTTTTGATTCGTCCAAATATGCCGCCTGATCATTTATCATCTTTGCTATGATGGCATTGATCTTATAAAAGAAGTTTGCATTTGGAGCCTTTTTCTAAACATTAAGCAAGAAAACGTTGCAATTGTATATTTATGCTTTTATATTAATAAAAACAGCCGCCGGTAAAAATGGCAACAACCTGTCAGGCAGCGGGCATCATCCATGTGCGTCATTATCAAGCGAATGGCGAAGATCAGCGCCTTGGCGAACATTAGTTTGAAAGAAAACTTGATAATTTAAAAAACAAACGGTAATCGAAGAAATGGCGGCAACAACAAGAAGCGTGAACACAATAAAAATTTGATATTTCACCGCAGCGATCGGTTCTGCCCCCGCTAAAATCATTCCCGTCATCGTTCCAGGAATTTGCACAAGCCCCATTGTTTTTAAAGAATCGATCGTCGGAATCATTGCGATTTTGACCGCATACTGTTTTATATTGTCGCGGTTCTCTTGCTTCATCGTTTCTAATACGACGCTCGCGGCGACCATCGCCGTTCCGGAAAACATGCCGGCAACGGGAATGATGTATCGCGCCTGAAACGGAATAATGCGGCAAATCAGCCATAACATAATCGGGACTCCGACAGAAACGATCATGCTGAAAAAAACGAGAAAAAACGTGCGTTTTCTGTCATTCCCCCGCCTTGAAACGTTGAATGAGGCGACCGCGACCATCAATAGCACATAACCAATGATGACATACCATTTTTCAAGCGAAAAAAGATAAGAGATGCAATATCCTAATACAAGGAGCTGAGCAAATCCGCGCAACGAAGACCAAATAATGTCTTTTTCCAGTTTTAATGACTGTCGGTAAGATATAAATACCGGCACAAGAATAAACAGCCATATGGCAAAAAGTGACGTATGACTGATTTCGTTCAATCAAAGCACCTTCTTTCTCATAGTAGCTAGTCTATATGCCGATGCCGCCATGATCCTGACGGAATAAGCGGAAGGTGTGCGGCTTTGCTTTTCGGGTATACATAAACATATCCTTCGAGCGGCTGTTCCAAATCTTTAATCCAAGCCCGTTCATACTCGTTATTTTGCCCGCCTTCTTCATACCCTTCAAGCTCATCCATCGCTTGCAGCCCTTCTTCCGTTACTGTCAGCCATTCGCCAATCACTTCTCCTTCTTCTTCCATCACAAGCGCGGGATATGCGCCGACATGATAAAGCCGGCCTTTCACTTTTCCCGGCTGGATATCGCGGATGTACGGCGCCGCAACATGATGGTTTTCCTCACCAACGAGCAGCGTTCCGTACACAAATACACGATGCAGCAGCGGTCTCATTTCTTTTCTCCTTCCGATGTTTACATAATAATATTATGGTTATTAATAAAATGGAAGATGATATCTAGCTATCTACTAATACGATACCGAAAAAACAAAAACAATGGAAGCCCTGCCTCTCATCCATCCTTGCAGCTCCGAAGCTGCGCCAGTGTGAATTTGTTTTTTCCGCAGAAACAGACCGCCACAAAACAAAAGTGATACCGCCAAAAGCGATATCACTTTTATCTCCGGTATAAAAAGGAGCAGCCATACCGTCCCATAGCAATCAAAATGGTGCTTGCTTTATGCTAATCGATTGATGCAGAAATGTCAAGAGACTTTTATTCTTTCCACTTAATGCTGCAACCAATGCTCGGCTTTTGTTTTTCTGGCACCGGTTCGTTGTTTAATAATGCATCAAGAGCGGCGCGAATCGACTCGCCTGTAACTGGAATGCCGTTGTTTGGTCTGGAATCATCCAATTGTCCGCGGTAGACACATTTCAAGTCGCGGTCAAACACGTAAAAATCTGGAGTGCACGCCGCCTGATACGCTTTCGCCACCTCTTGTGTTTCATCAAATAAATATGGGAACGGATACCCTAATTCTTCCGCCACTTTTTTCATGTTTTCCGGCGAGTCTTCCGGATATTTTTCGACATCGTTCGAGTTAATCGCGACAAACGTCACTCCTTTTGGCTGATAATCGTTGGCAAGGCGGACGAGTTCATGCTGTACATGTTTGACAAACGGGCAATGGTTGCAAATAAACATGATCACCGTGGCAACATCCGATTTGACATCTTCCAAACGGACAGTTTTTCCATCAACCGCATTCACCAGTTCAAACGCTGGCGCTTTTTTTCCTAACGGGAACATGTTCGACTCGACTGCTGGCATATATCCACATCCTTTCCAAATCTATGTTTATTTTATTATATCAAAGCAACAAAGCGAATCACAAATCCCTCGCTTAATTGGATGAAAAGCGCACATGGCATCCGCGTCATTCGCGGCGCTCATCCGTGCATTCAGTGATATTTTAACAATAAAAAAATCTTTTCGCACCGTTAAAGCAAATGAATAGACATTTTTTTGAAATTGAAACATAATGAAAATACATTGTTTGATTGTTTCTTAAAAAAATTCCCAAAGACCGATAGATACGAAAGGATGTTTTTTCATGCGCCTTAAATTAAGCGTTTTAGACCAATCACCGATCGCGGAAGGCATGACCGCGGAAGAAGCGTTAGCCAACACCGTCCGGCTCGCGCAATTTGTCGAAGAGCTCGGCTACGAGCGTTTTTGGGTATCGGAACATCACGATACAAACAACCTTGCCGGTTCGTCTCCGGAAGTACTGCTTGGCCATATTGGCGCAAAAACATCGCGCATCCGCATCGGTTCCGGCGGAGTCATGCTTCCGCATTATAGCGCCTACAAAGTAGCAGAAAACTTTAAAGTGCTCGAAGGCCTTCATCCCGGCCGAGTCGATTTAGGCGTCGGAAGGGCGCCTGGCGGCATGCCGATCGCGACGATCGCCTTGCAAGAAGGAAAGCGAAGAGATATAGACCGTTATCCAGAGCAGATTGACGATTTGCTTGCTTATTTACATAACGATTTGCCAGAAAAGCATCCATTGCATGGACTAAAGGCGACACCAAACGTTCAGACAGCGCCTGATGTTTGGCTGCTCGGCTCGAGCTCGTCCACCGCGCTCCTTGCTGCACAAAAAGGGTTGCCGTACGTATTTGCCCAATTCATTAACGGCGAAGGCGGAGAATATTATACAAAATTGTACCGCGAACAGTTTGTTCCATCAAAATATTTGGATAAGCCGCGCAACATGGTCGCCGTGTTCGCCATTTGCGCCGAAACGGAAGAAAAAGCGGAATGGGTGGCATCAAGCCTTGATTTATCGCTGTTGATGCTTGAACAAGGCATGATATCCAACGGCACGCCAAGCCCGGAAAAAGCGATGGCTTACCCATACAGCCCGTTTGAGCGCAAACGGGTTATCGAAAACCGCAAACGGATGATTGTCGGCTCACCGAAACAAATCAAAGAACAGCTTTTCCGATTAAGCGAGGCATACGAAACCGACGAAATCATGTTAGTCACGATTACATATGATTTTCAAGATAAATTGACGTCATTCCAATTAATCGCTGAAGAATTATGGGGGTAGAGGAATAAATGAAAGTAATTTCCGTCAACATCGGCGCGCCGAAAACGGTGATGATCGATGGAAAACCGTTCACAACGGGAATTTATAAAAAACCGGTGATGGAACCGCTCTTCGTAACAAAACACAACTTTGTCGGCGACGGACAAGCAGATTTAGTGCATCACGGCGGATATGACAAAGCGATTTGCGCCTATCCGTCCGAGCATTTTGCCGAATGGGAAAAACGGTACCACCGCCCGTTCTCCCCTGGTGCGTTCGGAGAAAACCTAACGTTAGAAGGACTTACAGAAGCACAAGCGTGCATCGGCGATATTTTTTCCGTCGGAACCGCCGTCATTCAACTTTCCCAGCCAAGGCAGCCTTGCTTTAAGCTCGCCAAACGGCACGGCCTTCCGGACCTTCCGCTGGCAGTGCAGCAAACAGGGCGAACCGGTTTTTATTTTCGGGTGTTGCAAGAAGGAATCATTCAACAAGGGGATAAGCTCACACTTGTTGAACGCAGCCAGACCCAGTTATCTATACAATATGTCAACCACATTTACTATGTTGAAAAAACAGATGGCGAAGCAATGCAAAAAATCATCGCGGAACCAGCCTTGTCGGAAAGCTGGCGCAAAGCGTTTGCGGCAAGGCTTTCTGCCATCGCTGACAAATAAACGACTTGTACGCGCATGTACAAGTCGTTTTTTATGATACTTCTTCTGTCTGCAAATGATGATGATACAAATCGTAATAAAATCCTTTGGCTGCAAGCAGCGATTCGTGCGTGCCTTGTTCGATGATTTTCCCTTCATGCAAGACAAGAATGCGGTCCGCGTTTTGGACTGTATTGAGCCGGTGGGCAATGACAAAACATGTCCGGCCTTTCATCAGCCGTTCGAGTGCTTCCTGAATTTTCATTTCCGTGACTGTATCAATATTGCTCGTCGCCTCATCTAAAATTAAAATCGACGGGTTTGCTATCATCGCCCGGGCGATTGCCAACAGCTGTCTTTGGCCTTGGCTGATGCCGCCGCCATCTTGCTTTAACACCGTGTCATAACCGTTCGGCAGCTTCATAATAAACGAATGCGCATTTGCCCATTTTGCCGCTCGCTCCACTTCCTCATCACTCGCATCCAATTTTCCGTAGCGGATGTTATCGCGGATCGTCCCTTCAAACAAAAACGTATCTTGCAAAACAAACGCCATATGGGCGCGCAGGCTTGCGCGTTTAATCGAACGGCTATCGTGCCCGTCAATGAAAATATGGCCGTGATCCGGATCATAAAAACGGGCGAGCAGTTGCAAAATCGTCGTTTTCCCCGCACCGGTCGGGCCGACGAGCGCCACGGTTTCACCTGGAGAAACGGAAAAGCTGACATCGCGGATGGCGTTTTGTTGTTTGTCATAGGAAAACACGACATGGTCAAATTCTACTTTCCCGTGTATGCGCTCAAGCGAGATCGCTCCTGTTTCATCCCGTTCTTCTTTTTCCATATCCAAAATTTCCAACACTCGCTCCGCGCCGGCCAATGCGGAAAGCAGCGTATTCCATTGGTTCGCCAAATCGTTTAACGGGCGGGTAAATTGGCGCGCATATTCGGCGAATACGACGATAACCCCAATCGAAATAATCCCTTTCAACGCTAAAATACCGCCGACGCCAACAATAAGCGCGAAGCTTAAGTTGTTTAAAAAGTTCATTAGCTTCGGGATAAATCCCGAATACGTTTGCGCCCAAAATCCCGCTTGCTTCAATGTTTCATTTTTCTGCAAAAATTCGTCCATCATTCTTCGTTCTTGCGAAAACATTTTCACGATTTTTTGCCCGGAAATCACTTCTTCAATAAATCCATTCATTTCTCCCAAACAGCGCTGCTGCTCGCGGAACCGCTTTTGCGTGCGGTTAGTAATCCATCTCATCCCGATAAACATCAATGGGACAACAAGCAAAGTGACAAACGTTAAAAGCGGGCTTAGCCAAAGCATGACGCAAATCGCTCCGGCGAGCGTAAGCGTGCTGGATGCCACTTGAATGACTGTGCTGTTAAACGTTTGGCTCATATTTTCGATATCGTTCGTTATCCGGCTCATTAATTCCCCATGTTGGCGCTTGTCAAAAAACGAAATCGGCAATTCATGAAAATGGCGGAACAGCCGCTGGCGGATGGCATAAATCGTTTTTTGGGAGACCTTAATCATCCAGTAGCTTTGCAAAAAAGTGGATGCAGAGAGCGCTGCATAAACAAAAAGAAGGAGCGCCACAACAAGAAAGAAGCCGTCCGTCTGTTTGGTGACAATGTAGGCATCAATCGTTCTTCCCACTACGTATGGACCAAGAAGGCTTAAGGAGGAACTAACGATCACCATTGCGATAACGGCGATAAGCCATCCTTTTTGCGGAGAAAGAAACGACCAAAGCCGTTTCAATGTTCCGATGTTGTCTTTTGCTTGCTGCTTTTGCCCGACAGCTGCCATTGGGCCATGTCTCGGTCGCAACATTATGTTCCCTTCTTTCCAAACTGCGATTCTACGATTTTTCGGTATATCTCACTCTTTTCGAGCAGCTCATCATGGCTGCCTTTTGCTAAAAGCTTTCCGTCATCAAGCAAGAAAATCGTATCTGCTTCCATCGCTGTTTGAATTTTTTGCGTCACAATCAATGTCGTGCACGTATACGCCTTTAACGCCCGCAGCAGTTTTGCTTCCGTTTTTAAATCTAAGGCGCTTGTACTATCATCGAGCAATAAAATTTTTGGCATTCCAACGAGCGCCCTCGCGATCGAAAGACGCTGTTTCTGCCCGCCGGACAAGTTCACCCCTCTCTGGCCAATGACCGTGTCATATCCATCCGGAAACTTCATAATCGTATCATGGATTTGCGCATGTTTCGCCGCTTGGATAATCTCTTCCATTGAAGCATGCTCGTTTCCGAAACGGATGTTTTCAGCAATCGTTCCGGAAAACAGCAATACTTCCTGTGGGACGAAACGGATGAATGCCCGCAGCTGTTCTTGCTTTATGTGCCGAACATCGACGCCATCGATCATCACCCGCCCGGCAACCGGATCATAAAGGCGGGGAATCAACTGAAGCAACGACGATTTCCCTGAACCGGTTGCACCTAAAATCGCCACTGTTTCATGAGGGTGAACGACAAATGAAATATCTTTCAAAACGAGAGCGCGGCTATTCGGATAACGGAATGACACATGTTCAAAGCGGACTTCTCCTTGTCCGGAAACTTTATCTATTGCTTGCTGAGCATCTTCGACATCCACGTTCACGCGTAATACATCAGCAACACGTTCCGCTGATGCTTTAGCGCGCGAAAATGCCATCGTAATAAAGGTAAACATCGATAATGCTGCCGTAATCCGGGTGGTATAATTGACAATGGCTACTACCTGCCCTGCCGTCGCGCTTCCTGATTGAACGTCGACGCGGCCGATGAAAAGAATGATGATAACCGCTACGTTCATTATCAACAATAATGCGGGAGTAATCGTTTCTACCAAACGCAATGCGCTGATCGTCCGTTCCATCAGCGCTTCGTTCTCCTTCATGAACCGCTTCTGCTCGTACGTTCCTCTCATCCATGCTTTAATGAGGCGCATTCCCGCCAAATTTTCGCGCATCACTCTGTTGACACGGTCGAGCGCTTGCTGCACAATCGAAAAAGACGCTGCCGCTTTTGGCATCATCCATAAAAGAAACGCGACCAATAGCGGAACGGTAACGGCGCACACAAGCGCCAGCTGAACGTGAACGGCAAAAGACATCACCACTCCAAACAAAACAAGAAGCGGCGCCCGCAAAGCAATGCGCAAACTCATAAACACCATGTTTTGTATTTGCGTCACATCGTTCGTCATTCTTGTGATAAGCGAAGCGGTCGGAAAACGTTCAAAATCGGCAAACGAAAACGATTGAATTTTTTCAAACAAACGCTTTCGCAGCAAAAACCCGTATTCTTGGCCGACGTAGGCGGCGGCAAATGAATTGGCAATCCCCGAAGCAAACGCTAAAAGCGAAGTGCCGAGCATGACCGCTCCCCATGTCCAAACGACAGAAAAGTTTTTCGCCATTACCCCATTGTCAATAATTTTCTCCATCAACAATGGCTGCCATAATTCCACTATCAGCTCAATGAACATAAGCAACCAAGCGGCGATCATCCATTTGCGGTACGGTTTTAAGTAAGACAGTACTTGCTGCATCCTTTCACTCCCCCGCGCCTATGCTGTAACTTTTATTCTACTTGCAAAAAAACTATTTTACAATTTTTCGCTACTTAAAAAACAAATGCCGGGGGAGATGGCTTAGACAATCATCTCTCCTTGCGTTTTGTCAGTAAAAATCGGGGAAATGGTCAATCTCGTTTCCGCGCTTCCGTCCAAATTTGCATCAACGTTTTTTGATCTGCAATCACTTCAGGCGAAGACGCGAAAAATGGAATAATATCTTGCTCGCTCTCCACGATTGGAAATAATTTGTGGAATTTCGCAATCAACAACAGCTTTTCGATCGTTTTATTCGCAGAAACAGTGAAGATCACTTTCTTTTTTTTGGCAACTTCCTTTTTTAAAAAATGGATTAATAGCGCCAAACCGGTACTATCAATAAACAGGAGATTGCTGACGTCCATCACGACGACGTCCCCTTTTATTTCAGACAGCGCCATTTCAAGCATTTGCCTCGCCAGTTGTTGTGTATTGTAAACTAACTTCCCCTTCAACAATATTTTCCCAAATTGTTCTGACGATGCCATCTCCAATTCAAGAGTGGATATCCGACGATCCATTGCGCCCTCTCCTCATTCTCATCGCAATCGCGCATTTTCCGTTTTCTTGACGCTCCAACCATATCTCATCCATCACTTCTTTTATCAGCAAAAGTCCGCGCCCAGATTCCGCAAGCAACAAATCTTCAAGGCTTTCTTCCCCCATTCGTTCCAACTGTTTGCTCGGAATGCCGTCCCCTTCATCCACAACCGTAACAGTTACATCCTCTTCCGTGACCCGCAAAGATAATAAAAACGTCTTCTTTGCCGCATCTTTCCTCAATGTCTTTATCGCTTCCACCGAATTAATGACCGCTTCATGAACAGACAACACGAACATGTCGCAATCTTGAACCGAAAAAAACCGGGCAATTTGTTCCGCCAATAAATCGCAAAAATCAATGGCCTCCTCTGTCGCCACACATTGTATTGTCATTTCGTACATGGTTTCGCCCCTACTCTGACATGATTCCCTACAAGAGATGTTATTGAATCGTAATCGACAATAAACATATATCATCAGCAGGATTCACTGGCGACCGATCGTGATCGATCAACATGCGCAAAAATTGTTTATCTGGCAAATGGCTGTACATTTTAGCATAACGGCGGATTTTATTCATGCTTTGCAAAATAGACGGGTCGATTTCCTCCAAAATCCCGTCTGTATATAAAAACAATCTTGTTCGCCGCCGATAACGAATAACCCCTTTTTCAAACGGAACGGAAAACGGACTACCGATCGCCAGCCCGCCTTTATCCAATTCAATGACTTCCCCATCTTCCGTAACTAACAGCCCAGCCGGATGACCGGCGTTCGTATATTCAATCTGCTTTTTTTTTCGTATCGATGACTAAATAAATCATCGAAAATAAATATCTCAGTTCATTCGCATGGCTTGGGAATAAATTCCGCACATGATTTTCCAGCTCTATGGCAACATACACGGGGTCGATAACGCGCACAATCAACCCCCGCAACAGTGAGCGAAGCAGCATGCTGACAAGTGAAGAGGAAATGCCGTGTCCCATCACGTCAATAATAATGACGCCATAGCGATCATAATCGATTTGATAACACGCATACATGTCTCCTGATAAGTCATCAGACGGAATATAAATGGCGTCCATCGTCACCACGTCGTTTTGTATCGGAGGCGTTAATACGCTTTGCTGAATTTTTTTCGCAAGCTCCACTTGCTTCTTATACTCCATTTCCTTTTGCTTTTGCTTTGTGATATCGTCGACCATCATTATGTACCCCGTCACGTTCCCTTCCGAATCAGTAACCGAAATGGCGGAATAAGCCACATCCACAAACGTTCCATCTTTGCGCCTTACCGTGCATTCCCCGGTTGCAACCCGCTCTTTTTCCCCTTCTCCTTTGAATGGATGAGAAAACAGCGCCATACGTGATGGCTGATCAGGAAATAACGAAATAAACTCCCGTCCGATGACTTCTTCGCGCTTCCAGCCGAACAACGTTTCCGCTGCATTTCCCCATTCTTTCACAGCCATATTTTTGCACAATGAAATGACCGCAATTGGAGCAGTTTGATAAATGGCTTGAAGCATATGTTCTGGTTCTGGCGAATGGATGGTTGTCTCAATGTTCGAAAACCGCCAAATGTAAAATTCATCCGCTGTACCTGTGAGCGCATAAACGGTTAATGTTTGCGCCAATTTCCGGTCGCCGCCGATATGATAATTGATCTTTCCTTCCCAATAGCCGTGTTCTAACACCGATTTCCATATGAATTCATACTGCTCGACATGATGTTCATCGGAAACAAGAAAATAAAACGACTGACCGATCAACTGTTCCTTGGAGTAACCAGTTAACGCTGCCGCCCCGTCATTTACCGCCACGATCACTTTATTCCGATCTGTAATGACAATTCCTTCGCCTGTGCGATGGCTGCATGTTTTCCCTATCGTCTGTAAATCTAGCTTCACTATTGTTCAACCCTTTTTCATAGTAATCTTTTTTCTTGCTCATTCAGCAAACATACACCACATGCCGCTTCATGACAAAAGGTCGCCTTTAAAAAAGGAGACCATTTTTTGAAAATAAAAATTTTTCTTTTTATTACTTCGCTTATCATTCTTGTTTTCCTGCTTGTTATAAAAAAAGAATGCGTTTTTATTATCGTTTGAAAATGCGATGGCGAATGGCCGCAACAAGGAGCAAGCAAAGCGGGATGACGATCTGCAGCGGCACATGCATATAAATGGTGACAATTTTCAACCCTTCTTTAATATGTTCCGGATAGTTGCTCGCGATCGCGATGGACAACAGCAAAACCATCAGCCCGAGCGGGTATATGAGACGCTGATGGTTTTGCATGCGAAATACATCCGCTGTTCCGACGACCGCAGCATAAAAAAATATCGATATTTTAAAAAACCCGCCAATAATAAGGGCAATCATAAAAAAGACGTCAAGGCGCTCCAAAAAATTCGCAACGCGAATTCTTTGTATCGTGTCTAAAAGCGGAAATGTTGAGCGAACGACAGCATCCGTTCCTAGTACAGCAATATTGACCGCCATAATAATCGCTAAATTAATACCGCTTAACACCATGCCTGTTATCGCAGCTTGTTTCATTTTTCCCGGATTATTCATATATGGAAATAACATTGTAAATACAATCATTTCTCCAAATGGAACGTAAAGCGTCTCCGTAAACACGACTTTCCACACTCTTTCCCACCCTTCTTCCAAAACTGGTTGCAGCCGGTGGATATCCACTAACCCTGCGGAAATGACCAATATAAACCCAGATACTGCAAGGAGATAAAGAAAGGTGAGAAACAACTCCCCCGTCCGCACAATCACCTCAATTCCTTTATAGACACCATACATCACCGTCAACATCATAATCGAGTTTAAGAAAAAGAGCGGCGTTTCTGGATACGCAAATGTCAACAACAGCTCGCCGAAATCTCGGAGCACGCGGGCAGCGACATAAAGAAAATAGACAACATATATAAATGCCAACACATTGCCGATCCAAGGTCCGGCAATGTGTTGTGCATATGTAGTCAATGGAGCATCCGGATAGTAGCGGTAGAGGCAGTAATAGATCAAAAACAACAATAAACCGAATGTTAAACCTAATAAAATCGCAAGCCAAACATCTTGTTTTGCCCCTATGCCAAGCGGAATAACGATAGCGCTTCCATGTTCAAACAAGACGATTAACACAAACAGTTGCCGCGCGTTTATTTTCACCGGTTCCAATTCTTTCACCGTCCTTATTATCCAAGTATGTACGGTTTAGTACGCAATCCCGTCCGGCGAATAAACGCATCTACCGTCACATTCACTTCTAAGTGCGGGAAAGTGCTTTCGTCCCAAGCGTGTTTCATCTTTTTCCACTCACGCGGATACGAACGATAGACAACGTTCCCAAATCCGAAAATATCCGTTTTTTCTTCTTGCGCTTTTTCCACCGCTTGAATAACTTCGTTTTTTATCGTTTGTTCGATCTTTTTTTCTAACGCAAGAATTTGCATAGGATCGGTAAAGTCAACTGGGACAAGCGCTTCGCCGATATCTCCCTCTGCCTTAATGCGAATGGAAATCGACGGTTTTCCTCTTTTCATATGTGCTGCCACGCTTGTTTTAGCGCGAACGACTTCATAGGCCACTGCTTCTTTTCTTCGCTTCCATCCGACCGTAATGTCCGTCTGTTCAATTTTATCCATCACCCATAACACTCCTCGCGCTGTCTCGCCAAAAATCCATCCGGCCAGTTTGTCATTTTTAAACATAGCTATGCCATTAACATTTAATCGTGCATCAGGCTCAGAAGCTTGCACGTTCGCCTGCCTCTTCCCCTTTTTCACTCCTCCGACAATCTCAACGCCACTAATGGTCGGCGTTTTTCCCGATGAAGCGAGATCATTAATGACATCTCCAACACTGACATTCATCGTTTGCCCCCACGTTTTTTCAGAAAATCGTACTGTTTTTATAATTTGATTTGCCGGAATTTTATCAATGGGCGTTAATATTTTCAAAACATCTTCTGCGGAATGATGATGGGCGACCACCACCATCGCGGTCGTGCGAAATTGGCCGCTTCTTTCCAGCGCATCAAACAACCCGTTAATTCCTTCTTTTGCCACTTCCTCCCCAATAACCACTAAGTTTGTATGCGCATAGTATATAAGCCGTGATAGTTTTTTTGACGCTTTCCGGCTTGCCTCAATGAGATTATTTCCTGTTGCTTTGTAAATGGAAACCGGCACCCCACCGCTGCCTCCGCCTCGCTGTGTCGCCCCGGCAACATTTCCTGGGTTGACGACTTGAAATGTCATGACAAATTTTCCATCCTTCGTTTTATCAATTCCGACAGCGATGACAAACGCCAAATCAGTCAATTCTTTTTTGCTCCAGCATCCGGAAAGAATGACTGTACATAACAGCAGTGAAAAGATGATGGCTATTTTTCGTTTCATGACTGCTCTCCCTCATTTTTTTCCTGGCGATTGGAAGCAGGCGGCTGAGGCCGTTGATGTTTCCCTTGGCGCGCAATATTTTTCTGGCTTATTAAACGGGGGCGCTCCTTAAATACCCATGTTGGCAAACGGAAAAGCGTATCGCCCATATTGGACGGAATAAACGGAGCAAGCGGTGACATATACGGAACGCCAAAAGAACGAAGGCTGCACAAATGAAGCGTCATCATCAAAATGCCTATAATAATGCCGTAAAACCCAAACATAGCGGCGAGAAACATAAGCGCAAAACGGATAAGGCGCGCAGAAATCGCAATTGCAAACGAAGGAGTCGCAAAGCTGGCGATGGCCGTAATGGAAACGACAATCACCATCGCTGAGGAAACAAACCCGGCTTCTACCGCCGCCTGTCCGATAACAAGCGCTCCGACAATCGAAACGGCTTGGCCAACGGCGCGCGGCAAGCGCACACCTGCTTCCCGCAAAATTTCAAAAACTACTTCCATTACCAATGCTTCGACAAACGCTGGAAACGGAACCGACTCACGCTGGGCAGCAATCGCAATGACAAGTTGTGTCGGGATCATTTCTTGATGAAATGTCGTTGCCGCAATATAAATCGCCGGGGCAACAAGAGAAAGAAAGAAAATGAGAACACGCAAAAACCGCAGTGCCGTCGCAATATCAAACCGGGCGTAATAGTCTTCAACCGCTTGGAAAAATTGGATAAACAAAGCGGGCGCAACAAGCACAAACGGAGTCCCTTCAACAAATATCGCTACTCTCCCTTCCAAAAGATTTGCCGCTACCACATCCGGCCGTTCTGTATGATACAATGTTGGGAAAGTCGTAAATGTTTGGTCTTCGATTAATTGTTCAATATCTCCTGATTCCAGAACATTGTCAATTCGAATGCCACGGAGCCGTTTTTTGACTTCCTCCACAATGGCATCATTGGCAATTCCCTTCACATACATAATGGCAACATCTGTCTGTGTCACTTCGCCAATTTTCAACGTCTCCAGCCAAAGGTTCGGGTTCTTAATGCGGCGGCGAATAAGCGTAGTATTCATCCGTAGCGATTCCGTAAAGCCATCCCGCGGGCCGCGAATCGCCAGCTGTGTTTGCGGTTCTTGAATCGCTCGGGTTTCTCCGCCTTTTGTGCTCGCGCTTAAAGCAGACGGCAGCCCGTCAAGAAGAATGATCGTTTCCCCGGACGTAAGTGCTAAAAATAAATCAAACCAATGAGAAATGCGTTCGATTTCACCAACAGCAGCCAGCTTTTTCTCCACAAAGAAGAACGCGTCCTTTGGAGATAAGGAAATGGGAAATGTTGCTACCATCAGCGGCTCAAGCAAAAATTGATACACATTTTTTTCATCGGCAAGCCCATCGATAAAAATGAGAGCGGCGCGAATTTCCCGTTCTTGTCCCATCGTAAAGCGGCGAATAACAACATCGGAACTGTTTCCAGTCGTCTGGCGAATAATGTCGAGATTAACGTCAAGCAGCGAATGAATCGGCTCGCGCGGAACGTCTTGCGCTTGGCCGCTTTGGTCACGTTCTTGTTGGGTTGGCGGTTCTTTTTGTTGCTTTTTTTCTTTTTGTTTTTTTTGCAATCCCCACTGAAACAGCATCGTTTTCGCCTCTCTCCAACTCGTTTACTTGCCATTATAGACAACGAACTAGGCTAATATACGATCAAAGAATGATTACAGCGCAGAAAACGAAAACTAAAGAAAAAAACAGAAGCGGGTGGATTTCATGAAACCAATAGGTATTTCGCTATTTATCGGCAGTGTTTTAATCAGCATTACCATTGGAATGGACATATTAATTGGCCTAACGTTGCCTCAATCGGCACAAAACGTCTTGAACCCGTTTCGTGCCATGGAAACGCCAGAAATGTTTATTCTATTTTTATTTTTATTAATATGGGTGGTCCATCTTTTAGCGTCCCTGCTAAAGCAAAAGAAAACGTAAAAAAGGTTTCTTGCCGAAGCAAGAAACCTTTTTTGCCTCATCGTTTTTTGCTGATCTCATCAAGGCGGAGCAGCCGCAGCGAATTGAGCAATACGAGCAGCGTCGCCCCCATATCCGCAAAAATGGCCATCCACAATGTAAGCCAGCCAGGAACAATGAGAACGAGCGCCAACACTTTTAACAACAAGGCAACCGCGATGTTCTCTTGAATAATGCGCATTGCTTTTCGTCCTAACCGGATGACATACGGAAGCTTTTCAAGATCATCGCCAATTAAGACAACGTCCGCTGTTTCTAACGCCACATCGGTGCCAATATCCCCCATCGCAATGCCAACATCTGCCGCAGCAAGCGCGGGAGCGTCGTTGACACCATCGCCGACCATCGCGATGCGTCCTGATTGACGCTGCAGCGTTTGAATCGCCGTCCATTTTTCTTCTGGAAGCAATTCAGCGCGAATATCGGTAAGCGGAAGGGAAGAGGCAATGGCCCGCGCGGTCGTTTCGTGATCGCCGGTTAACATGATAGTTTGCGAGATTCCTAAGTTGCGTAATGTTTCTAGCACAGAAGCGGCATTTTCACGCAGTTGATCGGAAACGGCAATCATGCCAAGCACTTTTGTTTCATTTCCAAGCAACATGACTGTTTTTCCTTTTGTTTGTTCGTGGGCAATTTGCGCACGAATGTCTTCATGTATAGCTTCAGAGAACAAAGACGGTTTCCCAATATAATACATAACTCCATTCACACGGGCTGCCGCACCTTTGCCAGCCATAGCGCGAAACTCGCTTACTTGCAAATCGTCGGATGATATTTGCAATGCCTCTGCCTTGCGCAAAATGGCGGAAGCAAGTGTTTTTTGCAAGCAAAAAATGCAGAGAATTGCAGTAAAAAATACATAGGCT